>Ga0256405_10000404_pt1 | contig 144238 bp, 129 predicted proteins | sample RumenRJG_02DNA_FD_189096 | JGI IMG/M metagenome (GOLD analysis project Ga0256405, IMG submission 189096) | Bovine rumen microbial communities from Lethbridge, Alberta, Canada - RJG_02 | ecosystem: Host-associated > Mammals > Digestive system > Stomach > Rumen | place: Canada: Alberta...
CCCCAAAAATCGCTCTCCAACCATATTCTGCGGGGAAGGTCTCCCGTGTAGAATTCCACCTTCCCCACGCCGCCAGGCGATGGGGCCGTGAGAGCCTTGACAGAAACGCGCAGTGGCCGGGCCGGCGTGGTGGATAGTGGAAAGGACCGTGCGGCGAGGGGTGTGGCTAGGCCTGGGAGAGGAATGGGGAGTTGGCGGAGCGGTGGATAGTGGGCGCGTCTTCTGTCGCAGGCCGAAAGGCTCTGTCGCCCAGCCGGAGGCTAAAGGTTACTATATTTTTTGAGATCTCACTCAAACGCAATACCTTTGCGACGAAAAAAGATACATTCTATTAAAGTATGTGGTGGTTACTGGCGTTTTTGTCTGCGGCCTTTCTGGGCTGCTATGACTCCTTCAAGAAGATGTCTTTGAAGGAGAATGCGGTGCTGCCCGTGCTCTTCCTGAATACTGTTTTCTGCGCACTGATCTTCAGCCCGTGGCTGGCAACAACCGGCTGGGGCGGCTGGGAAGTCCAGAGATTCATCCTGCTTAAAAGCGTAATAGTGCTGTCATCGTGGATAGCCGGATACTTTGCACTCAAGCACCTTCCGCTTACCATAGTCGGCCCCGTCAATGCCACGAGACCCGTTCTGGTGCTGCTGGGAGCCGTTTTCCTATTTGGCGAACGCCTTAACCTGCTGCAAAGCATAGGCGTAGGCTTTGCCTTCGTAGCCTTCTACATGCTTGGCCGAAGCGGCAAGAAAGAAGGCATCGACTTCACCCACAACAAATGGATATTCTGGCTGATTGTATCCGTACTGATGGGCGCCGCCAGCGGCCTGTACGACAAATTCCTTATGTCGCCCACCCGCCTTGGAATGGAGAAGATGCAGGTCCTCTCATGGTACAGCCTTTACCAAAGCATCATGATGCATGTGGTACTTATATTTATATGGAGGCCGATCAGGGCAACATCGACACCCTTCAAATGGAGATGGAGCATTCCGCTGATCAGCATGTCCCTCTGCGCCGCCGATTACGCCTACATGCAGGCCTTATCACAGCCGGAAGCCCTAATTGCCGTAGTATCAATGATACGCCGCGGCAGCGTACTGGTCAGCTTCGCCATTGGCGCCTTCATACTGAAAGAGAAAAACCTAAGGTCCAAGGCCGTAGATCTGGTTCTGCTTCTTATAAGCATGCTCTTCCTCTTCCTTGGCTCCAAGTAAGAAATTTCTGCTGAAAAATTTGGTATTAGCTGCAAAATGCGTATATTTGCAGGCTCAAAGGAGAAACTATATAGTAAAATCTTAAATATTTAAGTAAAATGAAGAAAGGAATACATCCCGAAACCTACCGTCTTGTAGCTTTCAAGGATATGTCAAACGACACCGTATTCATCACACGCTCTTGCGCAACCACCAAGGAGACCCTTGAAGTTGACGGCGTTGAATATCCCGTCGTAAAGGTCGAGATCTCAAACACATCTCACCCTTTCTACACCGGTAAGGTTAAGCTCGTTGATACCGCCGGCCGTGTTGACAAATTCTACCAGCGTTACAAGAATCGTCAGAAGTAATAACTTCTTACAATATAGGTTACAAAAGGTGCCCAATCAATTTGGACACCTTTTTTATTTTATCTATATTTGTGCAAATGTATATCGCAATGAAGTTTCTAAGAACAAGCATCACACTTGCCGCTCTGGCAATGGCAGGAATCGCCGCACTGGCACAGTCGGCACAGGAAATAGAAGAATGGGACGGACAGGAATGCACCAGCATCTTCGCAGGACGTCTGGCAACCGTTGACGGCTCTGTAATCACATCCCACACCTGCGACGGCGTATCGCACACATGGGTTTCCATGGAACCGGCGGCAGACCACCCGGAAGGCGCAATGCACAAAATATATAAAGGCATGCGCTGGACCAAGTTCAAAGGAGATACAACAGGTGTAAAGTGCGTAGGAGAAATTCCCCAGGCACCGCACACCTATGCATATATAGACACCGGCTACCCTTGCATGAACGAAAAGCAGGTAGCAATTGGCGAATCCACCTTCACCGGCCCGGATACCCTCATAAACAAGGAATCCATCTTCATGATCGAAGAGCTGGCGCGCATAGCACTGATGCGCTGCGACAACGCACGCAGCGCCATCCGCCTTATGGGCGCCCTGGCAGAGGTTTACGGCTACGGCGATGGCGGCGAGGCCCTTACAGTGACCGACAAGAACGAGGCCTGGCTCTTTGAAATCTGCGGCGTAGGCAAGAACAAGACCGGCGCAGTATGGGCAGCCCAGAGGATACCGGACGACGAGGTCGCAATTGTAGCCAACATCCCCCGCGTAGGCAAGGTAGATCGCAAGAACCCGGACTGGTACATGTGCTCTGACAACGTTGAATCAGTAGCCCTGGAATACGGTCTGTGGGACGGCCAGGGAGACTGCGTCTTCTGGAAGGCATACAACGTACCCCGCGCCAAAGGCCGCAACTACAGCATCAGGGACTGGTTCGTACTTAACGCACTTGCACCGTCGCTGGGCCTTACCATGGATATGGAAGAACTTCCCCTGTCTGTTAAACCGGAAAAGGGAAAGATTTCCGTACGTGAAGTAATGGCTTATCTAAGAGGTACTTACGAGGGCACAGACGCCGACATGTGCAAAAACTGGCTAATAGAGGTTCCCGCAAAGAAAGACAAACCCGCATACAAGAAGGTCAGCCCCCAGGCCAACCCCTGGCTTACCGCAACCACACGCAACACCATTAATACTATAGCTCCCGGAACAATAGAATTTGTACGCACGCTGGCAGTAGCATGGTGCTCATACTCTACCGTCCTGCAAAGCCGAAACTGGCTGCCGGATGCAGTGGGTGGCATACTCTGGTATGGTGTTGACAACCCGGGAGAGAGCCCTCGCATCCCTATTTTTGCAGGCGGCACTACCCTGCCGGAGGCTTTCAACTTCTGTGGGCAGAAGAAGTACAAGGCAGACTGCATACTGTGGCAGTTCCGTCGCGCCAACCGCCTTGGAACTGTTGCATGGCAGGATAACAAGGGTAAATTTGAAAAGAATATCCTTGAGGTAGAAGAACTGTCCTTCAACGAACTGCCTCAGATTGAAGCAGATTTTGCGACTAAGGGCACAGCTGCCCTGAATGAGTTTACGGCAAAGATTTACAAAGAGGCCGCAGACCGCTGGCAGAAGCTTGAAGAAGAGCTCTGGCACAAGCATGGCCGCGGATTCTAAAATGAATACAGCGCAGATAGACAATAACTTCCTTACCCACCCCATCTTTCCCCTTGTCAGCAAGGTAGCAGAGAAGACGGGAGTTAGGGCATTTGTAATCGGAGGCTTTGTCAGGGACTGTTTTCTTGGCAGGCCCACGGACGACATCGACATTGTAATCGAGGGCAGCGGAATTGACTTCGCCCAGAATGTGGCGGAAGCCATAATGGCAGAAACAGGCCATCCCTGCACCGTGGCCAGCTACAGGAACTTTGGCACTGCCATGCTGCATTACCGCGGCACGGAAATAGAGTTTGTAGGCGCCCGTAAGGAATCCTATCACCGCGAATCCAGAAAACCGATAGTAGAAGACGGCACGCTTGAAGACGATCAAAAAAGGCGCGACTTCACCATCAACGCCATGGCCTTCAGCCTGCAAAAAGAAGACTTCGGCGCGCTGGTAGACCCGTTTGGCGGCATTGCAGACCTTGCCGCCGGCATAATCCGCACTCCCCTTGACCCGGACATTACATTCAGCGACGATCCGCTCAGGATGCTGCGCGCAGTGCGCTTTGCCTCGAAGCTGAGCAGCCCGCAGCTAGCCTTCCACATAAGCGACGAATGCCTTGCGTCCATCGCCAGGATGAAGGACAGGATGAAGATTCTGTCCGCAGAAAGAATCGCAGAAGAGCTTAACAAGATACTGGTTACGCCAAAGCCGTCCCTCGGCCTTAAGTTGCTGGACAGCACCGGTTTACTGGAATATGTACTACCCGCACTAGCCCGCCTGAAAGGCGTAGAAACCATTGACGGACGCGGCCACAAAGACAACTTCAGCCACACAGTCCAGGTGGTTGACCATATTGCGCAGATGGAAGCGGAGGCCGGCAAAGAGCCCAACCTATGGCTACGCTGGGCCGCTTTGCTGCACGATGTCGGCAAGCCATCAAGCAAGAGATGGGACGCATCCGCCGGCTGGACCTTCCATGGCCACGAGGTAATAGGCGCACGAATGGTGCCCAAAATATTCCAGGCCCTGAAAATGCCTCTGAACGAAAAAATGAAATATGTCCAGAAGCTCGTAGGCCTGCATCATCGTCCCGTAGCACTTGTAGACGAGGAAGTTACGGATTCCGCAGTAAGACGCCTGCTCTTTGACGCCGGGGACGATATCGACGATCTTATGACCCTTTGCGGGGCGGACATTACCTCCAAGAACCCTGTCAAGGTGGCCGGAATCAAGAAAAACTTCGAACTGGTAAAGCAAAAACTGGTAGAGGTAGAAGAAAAGGACGCAATCCGCAACTGGAAGAACCCCATCACCGGAGAATATATAATGAAGCTTTACGGCCTTGAGCCCTGCCATACAATCGGACAGCTCAAAGACATGGTGAAGGAAGCCGTCCTGGACGGCGTGATAAGCAATAACTTCGAAGAAGCCGATGCCTTCATGCGTGAGCGCGCCGCCGAACTGGGCCTGAAGGAAGTATGAATCCTATAGAAAGATATTTGCTGTACATCGGAACCGAGCGGCGGTATTCGGCACGCACGGCAGAGATTTATGCGGATATCCTGGAAAGATTCAGACAATTCAGCGGCCTTGAGGCGGACGATATAATAAAAGCCCTTACAGTTGGCGATATCCGCGACTATCAGGTATCGCTAAGCAAAGAAAAACTTAATGCCCGCACAATCAGCCAGCACATGTCCGTACTTAGCGGCTTCTGCACGTGGCTGGTGCGCCAGGGCAAGCTGGAAAGCAATCCCGTCAAGCTTGTAGGCCGCCCCAAGATAGCCAAACGCCTGCCTGACTTCTACAGGGAGGCATCCATGGACGAGTATTTTGACCAGACAGAGTGGAAGCCTGACGGCTCGTACAAAGACCGCCTGGCGCATCTTGTCATTTCCATGCTTTTCAGCACCGGAATGCGCCGCAGCGAATTGATCGGTCTAAGGATAAACTCAGTAGATTTTGCCAGAAACGTCATTCACGTGAGGGGAAAAGGCAATAAAATGAGAGAAATTCCACTTATTTCTTCTTTATCAGAAGAATTATTATTATATTTACAAGCAACAGAGAGCCTCTTGGGCAGGACAAGGGAAGCGAACGAGCCTCTCCTGGTCACAGAAAAGGGCAACGCCCTATATCCTATGGCCGTAGAAAGGATAGTTTCAGCAGAACTTGGACAGGTGGGAAGTATAGCCGGACGCAAGAGTCCGCACGTGCTGCGGCACACCCTTGCAACGGAGCTGTTAGAGAAAGGCGCAGACCTCAACTCTATTAAAGAATTGCTTGGTCACTCTTCACTTGCAGCAACCCAGGTTTACACCCACAACACCATCGGGCAACTCAAGAACATTTATAATAACGCCCATCCACGGGCAAAAAGAGGAGGTAACAATGGAGATTAGAGTTCAAACTCTGAAGTTCGACGCAGACCAGAAACTTCTGGATTACGTAGACAAGAAAGTGGCAAAGTTGGAGCGCTTCGACGACAACATCACCAGCGTAGAAGTTGTCCTTTCGCTGATGGAGAGACCGGACAATAAAGCCGTAAAGCTCCAGGCCAATGTTCCAAGTGACGCACTGGTAGTAGAGAAGAATGCAAAGACCTTCGAAGAAGCACTAACTGATGCCGTAGACGCCATGAAAGAGCGCCTGACCAGAAACAAAGAAAAGAGATACGATTAATAAAAAAGCGGCCCGCGGGCCGCTTTTTTAATTACATGGTCATCAGACCGATGGTAAGTGATTTGAACTGCGGACCGCGTCCGTCCTTAAGTACGTTCTGAGGCTGATATCTTGCATAAAGCCTAACATCAAACAGTCTTACAGAGAAGAACAGTCCATAAGAAACCGGGCGTACGGGAAGGTTCTTATAAATGGTCTTGTGCTTTGCTGACTCAAGATAATAGCGTGAAGTAAGCCTGCTTCTGGTGTTTACAATAAGTTCCGGACCAAAGTCAAAGCCAAAGTTCTTAGTAACCTTAACATAAACTGTCAAAGGAACAAGCATGGAGTTTACGCGAAGCTTGGAAGAACGCTCCGTAGAACCGGCAGGATATTCTGTATAAATAACGTTACCGTCCTGCTTTGCGAGCATAGTGCCTGCTGCAGAATAGTAGTACTGCCTTGCATAACCAATACCCAGAGCGAATGAAAGGGGAGAATTCTTGGGCTCGTAACGAAGTGCAAGAGCATTTCTCCAGGTAAACTCTGAAATCCACCTTGAAGACTTCTGAATTTCTGCGGGACCGTTAATTGCAGCATGCCAACCCAGACCAAGCTCAGAGAAGCCCATAAGGCACCATTCTGTCTCTCTGGTCTTTTCTGTAAGAGCCTGGTTGAATATAGAGAAATCCAAACCTCTGTGCTCTGTCACTACCCTATTGGAAACGCCGTCAGCAACATTCAACTTGCTTGTAAACCTATATGAAGGGTTACCCTCTTTTCCTACTACTGTAACAACCTGTGATGAATCAGAAGACTGGATAATAACCTTTTCCGGCTTAATCACGGTAAGGGAATCTGTCTTCTGGGCATATGCCGCAGCAGCGGCACAAACAAACGCAATTACTGTAACAATCTTTTTCATATCTATAATCTATTCTATTTTCCAAACAATGATTTCAGTTCCTGTATTGAGTCCGGTCCGATCAGCAGCAGGATGGTAACCTTATAATGGCCTTCCTCCTCGGCATCCTTAACGGAGTAACAAATATACGTACAGTCTTTCTCTTTTCCAACCCTCAGGAGCGCATAATCCAATACTCCGGCAGTTGTGGACATCTCTGAATCGAGGGCATACTTTGCATCCTCTTCAATAAGAGAGGCAATTTTCTCCAATGTAGCGGCATCGGCATTGAATTCCAAACTGCGGAAGAAGTCAATCTCGTCCGGCAGTTTCGAACTATGGCTGATTTTGATCTCCTTTATCTGTTCCTTCGGTACGATGTTTCCCTTAAAAACCTCGTTTATACTGTATCTTTCCTGGGCGAAAAGCGACCAGCCCAGGCAACCTAAAAGCAGCAACAGGAGCGATAGAAATACCTTTTTCATATAGCTATTCTATTTATTATTCATCGATTGCAACACATCGTCAAGGCCGTTGTCGAAGGATTCCGACCTGCCGAAAAACGCATCTAACTGATCCTGGGCGCCCTTTACCAGCTGCTCACTGTCCGTCACTCTTTGGCCGTTCACCCAGCCTTCGCATACGCTGCCATTGCTATTCAGTATGAAGCCGGCAGCAACCAGCAGGGCCACGACGGCTGCAGCAGCAAAGCCTAACGCTAATTTTCTCTTTTTTGCCGCAGCCGCTCTGCCCCTTTCCATTCCAGCAGAGAAGAGGCCAAGCACGGCCTTAAGGTCTTCGTTCTGCCCCTGAGGACTGCGAGCCACAATGCTTCGCAGCAAAGCTTCCTCTTCCGGAGTGGTTTCCCCAGCGAAGTAACGCTCAGTCAGTATGTCAAGCATTTGGTTTACCATTTTTCTTCTCTGTTATAGATTTCACGTATCTTTTTTCTTGCCCGGGACAGTTGCACGCGAGCCGCCGCTTCTTCCATTCCCAACTCTGCCGCAACCGTCTGGATATCCATCCCCTCGTACTCCTTTCTTCTTATTATATACCTTTGTGTATCAGTTAGTTCCCTATCTATAATCGCTTCCACTATCCTTAGCTGCTCTTTCTTTTCAAATTGCGGGAACGTCTGCAATTCATTTCCCTGAATCGGAACCTTTTGCCGCGTTACGCGGATGGTATCAATGCTTTGGTTCCGCACACTTCGGGCGAGCAGCGCCTCTGCTTCCTTCAGGCTCATGGGCTCATATTTCTTTGCCCAAAGCTTGTAGAAGGCCTCTTGCAGAACATCGTCGGCAGCAGTAGCATCGGGTATCATAGTCCTTACCCTGTTACGCAGTTTGTCCCGTAACGATGTATATGCAGTTGTCAGGAAATCCATCTTTTAAGCGCTCTCTTTTCCGTTTTCTGTATTAGTAACGATGCCGGCCGGCTTTTGTAACAAAAAAATTTAAATTTCTTCGTATTTGGGGAAATCGGCCGTCGGAACAAAGGTATTTCCTTCTCTGTGGAAAAGTATGGTATTGGTGCCGTTGGTCAGAACTATCCAACGGGTGTCAAGAACGGAATTGTATCTTAAGGCCTGCTGCGCCACGGCCTCTGTAAGCGGGACCTCAGGCCTCTTGCACTCTACGGTAACAAGAGGCTTGGCGGCCCTGTCATATATTACGATATCTGCACGATACACCTTTCTGGAGGAGCCTGCAGCCATGGAAAACAGTTCCTGGCCGAAGTTGAAGGCAACCTCGCTTCGCATTATGTGGTACGGGTACCCGAATTGGTCGTGCAGTACCTTGATAAACCATTGCCGCACCCCCTCCTCCGGAGTGAGTGCGACAAGTTTCTTACGTAAAGGATCGAATATTTTATTTGATGTACTCATGTGACTCGCACATCGCGGCGGGGTCAAGAGCGGCATCCAGCTTATCCTTGGTCATGTAGCCATGCTCAAGAACGAGGTCATATACGCTGCGGCCTGTTTCAAGAGCCTCTTTTGCAACCTTGGTGCTGGTCTTGTAACCGATGTAAGGGTTAAGTGCAGTTACGATACCGATACTGTTTTTAACCATTTCGTTGCAGTGCTCTGCGTTGATGGTGATGCCCTCTACGCACTTAACGCGAAGCGTATCCATTGCGTTTGCAAGCCAGGTGATGGACTCAACCATGCACTCCATGATAACAGGCTCCATAACGTTAAGCTGAAGCTGGCCGGCCTCGGCAGCAAAAGCAACTGCGGTATCGTTACCGATAACCTTGAAGCAAACCTGGTTTGTAACCTCAGGGATGACAGGATTAACCTTTCCGGGCATGATGGATGAACCGGGAGCCATAGGAGGAAGGTTAATCTCGTGAAGACCGCAACGAGGGCCTGAAGCCATGAGGCGAAGGTCGTTGCAAACCTTTGAAAGCTTAACAGCAAGATGCTTGAGGGCGCCGTGATATGCTACATAGTCACCTGTGTCAGGGGTTGCAGCAACAAGGTCACGTGCAGGACGGAAAGGTTCACCGGTAAGTTCTGCAAGACGCTTTGCGCAAAGCTCTACAAAGCCGGGAACGGCATTAAGACCGGTACCGATGGCGGTGCCGCCCATGTTGATCTCGTGCATATACTTGAGGTTGTGCTCGATATTGGCAATCTCATCCTCAAGGGTGTTGGCAAATGCGTAGAACTCCTGGCCGGCGGTCATAGGAACGGCATCCTGAAGCTGGGTACGGCCCATCTTAATGATGTCCTTAAACTCGTCACCCTTGGCGCGGAAAGCCTTTACAAGGTCTTTCAGGCTGGCAATCAGGCGCTTGTTCATCCTGATGACGCCAAGCTTGATGGCTGTAGGATATGCATCGTTGGTAGACTGGCCGCAGTTTACGTGGTCGTTAGGCCAGCAGAACTGATACTCGCCCTTCTTGTGGCCTAGCTTCTCCAGTGCGATGTTTGCAATTACTTCATTTGCATTCATATTGACAGAGGTACCTGCACCACCCTGCATCATGTCTACAGGGAACTGGTCCTGATACTTGCCTTCTACGATGTCTTTTGAAGCTGCGCAGATTGCGTCTGCGATCTTCTTGTCATATACGCCAAGTTCTCCGTTGGCAGCGGCAGCGGCCCACTTAACGTAAGCGATAGCTATCACATAATCCGGATAGTCGCTCATCTTAGTGTTGGAAATCTTGTAATTGTTTATTGCCCTTTGGGTCTGAACGCCATAGTATGCCTCTTCCGGTACCTGGAGCTCGCCCAGCAAATCTGACTCAAGTCTGAATTTTTTTTCTGACATAGTGTTACAATTATATTAGTTAATTAATGAAAATTCACATATGTCTTGCAAATATAGTCAAAAGAAGGCAATCCGCCAACTTTTTCGGCGGCCGAAAATTCTTTTGCTAAAACGCCCTGTTTTTGTTATTTTTGTAGATTGATAAAAAACTGCAACTTATGCTTCAGGTTTACTGCAAAAACACCGGAACCTCCAGGAAATACCCGGAGGGAACATCGCTCCTCCAGATGCTGGGAGACTTCGAATTTGAAAAGCCCTACCCCATTGTATCGGCAAAAGTAAACAATGTCTCACAGGGCCTTAAATTCAAGGTTTACAAAAGCAAAGACATTGAGTTCGTAAGCATCAAGGAATACAGCGGAAGGCGCGTTTACTGCCGTTCGCTCTGCTTCCTACTTTACAAGGCAGCGGTAGACCTGTTCCCCTCCTGCGAACTGTACATGGAATACCCCATCTCTGAGGGTTACTTCTTCCATCTGTACAAAGAGAACAATGTTCCTCTGGATCCGTCAGAGCTATCCATGCTGGAGGCCCGCATGAAGGAAATCGTAGCAGAAGACATGCCCTTCCACAGGTACGATGTCCAAGCAGACAAAGTCCTTAAGATCTTCCGTGACAGCGGCTACGAAGACAAGGTTAAGCTGCTGGAAACCAACGAAGAAGTGTACATGGACTACTACAAGCTTGGAGAGACCCCGGACTATTATTACGGCCGCCTTGTGCCCTCTACAGGCTATCTTAAAGTCTGGGGCATCAAGCCGTACAAGACCGGCTTCCTGCTGCTGCTTCCGGACAAGGAAGACCCCAACGTTCTGGGCCCTGTAGTAGACCAGCCCAAGACCTTCGAGGTGTTCAACGAGAACCTTCGCTGGAACATTATCATGGGCCTGAATACCGTGGGCGACGTAAACCTTGCCCTGCGCGGCGGCCAGGCCAGCGAACTAATCCAAGTTGCAGAAGCCTTACAGGAAAAGAAGATAATCCAGATTGCAGAAGAGATCGCCCGCCGCTACCGTCAGGAGAATCCTGTCCGAATGGTGCTTATCACAGGCCCTTCCAGCAGCGGTAAAACAACGTTCTGCAAGAAGCTGAGCGTTCAGCTAAAGGCCTGCGGCCTGCGCCCGATCTCTGTTTCTACGGACGATTATTTTGTAAACAGAGAGGACACTCCAAGATTCCCGGACGGCAGTTTTGACTTTGACAATTTTGACACCGTAGATCACGAAATGATGCAGAAAGATCTTGTCAAAGTACTTGAAGGACAGGAAGTTTCTGTTCCGGAATACAACTTCGTTACCGGAAAAAGGGAATACAACGGAAAGAAACTTAAACTGAAAGAAGGCAGCGTACTGCTTGTAGAAGGTATCCACGCCCTGAATCCCGCTCTTACCAGCAGCATACCGGACGACGCAAAATTCAAGATTTTCATTAATACCCTTACCAGCACGGCGCTGGACTATCACAACTGGATTCCCACCAGCGACAACCGTCTTCTGCGCCGCATCGTACGTGACTACAACAAGGGCGCCTTCACGGCCCGTGAATCCATAAGCCAGTGGCCTATGGTACGTGCTGCAGAAGAGAAGTGGATCTATCCGTTCCAGGAGAACGCAGACGCCATGTTCAATTCTGCCTACCTGCTGGAATTCGCAGTACTGCGCAACCATGCAGAGCCTATTCTGGCCAGTGTTCCAAAGAACTGTCCGGAATACAGCGAGGCTCACCGCCTGCTTAAGTTCATCCATTATTTCACCCCTGTGTCTGACCGCGAGATTCCGCCCACATCAATGCTGCGTGAATTCCTTGGCGGCTCCAGCTTTAAGTATTAAGCCATGGACGAAAAGATTATATTCTCTATGAATGGTGTGGGAAAAGTACTCCCGCACAACAATAAAGTCATACTGAAGGATATCTACCTATCCTTTTTCTACGGCGCTAAAATTGGCATCATCGGCCTTAACGGCAGCGGTAAAAGTACCCTGCTCAAAATTATCGCCGGAGTAGAAAAATCCTATAAGGGAGAAGTTGTATGGGCTCCCGGTTACAGCGTAGGTTATCTGGAGCAGGAACCCCAGATGGACCCTTCCAAGACAGTTCTGGAAGTTGTTCAGGAAGGCGTTCAGGAGGTTATGGACCTGCTGGCAGAGTATAACGATATCTCCGCCAAGTTCTGCGAGCCCCTGGACGATGACCAGATGAACAAACTGATAGAGCGCCAGGGAGAGCTTACAGAACTGATAGAGCACCACGGCGGTTGGGAGATTGATTCCAAGCTGGAAAGGGCTATGGACGCCCTTCAGTGCCCCCCGCCGGATGCCAACGTAGCCACACTCTCCGGTGGCGAAAGGCGTCGCGTTGCGCTTTGCCGCCTGCTGCTTCGCCAGCCTGACGTCCTGCTTCTGGACGAGCCCACCAACCACTTGGACACTGAGAGTATCCAGTGGCTCGAGGCCCATCTGCAGCAGTACAAGGGCACGGTCATCGCCGTCACCCACGACCGCTACTTCCTGGACAATGTAGCCGGCTGGATCCTTGAACTGGACCGCGGCGAGGGCATTCCATGGAAGGGCAACTACTCTTCTTGGCTGGACCAGAAGACAAAGCGTCTGGCCCAGGAAGAAAAGGCAGAGAGCAAGCGCCGCAAGACCCTCGAGCGCGAGTTGGAATGGGTGCGCATGGCACCTAAGGCCCGCCAGGCCAAGCAGAAGGCCCGTCTGGGCGCTTATGAAAAGCTGGCATCGGCAGATGTTAAAGAGAAAGAAGCGAATCTTGAAATCTATATTCCCAACGGCCCGCATCTTGGCAACAAGGTCATCCGCTTTAACGATGTCAGCAAGGCCTACGGAGATAAGTTGCTATTCGAGCATCTGACCTTCGAACTACCACCGGCAGGCATTGTAGGCGTCATCGGACCGAACGGTGCAGGTAAGACTACCCTCTTCCGCCTGATCATGGGAATCGAGCAGCCCGACAGCGGAACAATAGAGATTGGAGATACAGTAAAACTGGCCTACGTAGACCAGCAGCATAAGAAAATCGATCCGGAACTTACTGTCTATGAGACAATTGCAGGCAATTCAGAATGGGTGCGCCTTGGCAACCGTGACATTAACGCACGCAGTTGGGTGAGCCGCTTCAACTTCAGCGGCGCAGACCAGGAAAAGCTATGCGGCGTGCTTTCCGGTGGCGAGCGCAACCGACTTCATCTTGCCCTGACACTTAAGGACGAAGGCAACGTGCTTCTTCTGGACGAGCCTACCAACGACGTTGACGTAAACACCATCCGTGCGCTGGAGGAAGGCCTTGACGGCTTTGCCGGCTGCGCCGTAGTAGTAAGCCACGACCGTTGGTTCCTGGACCGTATCGCCACCCACATCCTTGCCTTCGAGGGCGATTCACAGGTAGTATTCTTTGACGGCAATTACTCTGAATACGAGGAAAACCGCAAGATGCGTCTTGGCGCAGACGCTGAACCTAAGCGCTTCAAATACAAAAAGTTGATGGAATAGTGATAAAGAACCTGATATTTGATATGGGCGGTGTGGTGTTCAGCCTGGGGTATGAGCAAGCCGTCCGCCGTTTTGAAGATTTGGGCGTGCACGATGCCCGCATATTCATGGACCCGGCAGAGCAGAAAGGCCTGTATGGCCGGCTGGAAGGCGGGCTCATCACCTGTGAAGAGTTCCGAAGCGAGCTCAGCACCATCGTGGGCCGCGAACTGACCCATGCAGAATGTGAATATGCCTGGAAAGGCTTCATCCTGGACCTTCCCCAACGCAATCTGGACAAACTGCTGGAACTGAAGAGCCGCGGCTATCGCATGGTTCTACTGTCCAACACCAATCCCTACATCACAACATGGGCCCACAGCAAAGACTTCAATAACGGCCGTCCTATGGACGATTATCTGGACCATCTTTACTTCAGCTGCGACCTTAAGCTGATGAAGCCCGGAGAAGAAATCTTCCTCCGCGTGCTCGATGCTGAAGGATTCAAACCGGAAGAGTCACTGTTCATTGACGACAGCCAGCGCAACTGCGCCACAGCGGCAAAGCTTGGCTTAAAGACGCTTTGTCCCGAAGGAAACAGCGACTGGACGGGCGTAATTGAAGAATATCTGAAATAATTACTATATTTGTACGATTATTAAGTTTTTATGTTACTGTTACTTGGATTCCTTTTTGGCGCAATGCTCATATCGTTCCTCTGCTCTGTGCTGGAGGCTACCTTAATGAGCACCCCTATCTCTTACATCACCATGAAGGAAGATGAAGGCTACAAGCCTGCCAAGAGAATGAAGCAGTACAAGACTGAGCCCGGCAGGCCACTGGCAGCCATCCTTTCACTAAACACGATTGCCAATACGATTGGCGCAGCAGGCGTAGGCCGCCAGGCCACCCTGGTCTTCGGCAGCGAATGGTTCGGACTGGTCAGTGCCATCACCACCGTACTCATACTCATTTTTGCAGAAATCATCCCCAAGACAATAGGCACGGCGCACTGGAAGTCCCTCATGGGTGTCGCAACCGGTGCCATCCACTCCCTGATCATCATCCTCTACCCTATCGTAAGGGCCGTAGAATGGCTTCAGAAGTGGATTTCCCCCAAAGAGAGCGACGCTACCATCAGCCGTGAAGAAGTCAGCGCCATGGCAGACGTGGCAGAGGAATCAGGCGAGCTGGACGAGGACGAAAACGAGGTTATCCAGAACATTATCACCCTGGACGAAATAACGGCCAGCGATGCCATGACCCCGCGCGTAGTATGCGCCATCGCCCCGGAATCCATGAAGCTGAAGGCTTTCTACAAGGACAAGCGTTACCTTCACCACAGTCGTATTCCGGTGTATTCAGACAACGACGAATACATTACTGGCTACATTCTGCGTATGGAAGCCCTGCAGCTCATTGCAGAAGACAAGTTTGACGTCACCCTTGGAGAGATCAGGCGCAGCATTCCTTCCTTCCAGGAAGACAGGACTTTGGACGAGATTTGGGACGAGATGATCTCCAAAGACGAGCCCATCTCCGTAGTCATTGATGAATACGGTTCATTCCAGGGCATCCTTACACTTGAAGACGTAATTGAAACCATACTTGGTAACGAGATTGTAGACGAGCGCGACGAAGTGCGCGACATGCAGCAGCTTGCCAAGGAGCGTTGGAAAAAACGCATCTCTTCCGTTAAAAAGAAATAACGCAAGGACCCATGAATCTTCTATCCATCTTCTCTTTCAATCTTTTGTCAGAAGATCTTTTGCTGTTTAGTTCAATCCTTATTTTTGTGGCCGTTATGGTCTCAAAGCTGGGGTCAAAATTTGGTGTGCCGTCCCTCTTCCTTTTCCTTCTGGTGGGCATGGCAGCAGGAGAAGACGGATTGGGTTTGCAATTCGATGAATACGAAATAGCAGAGTCCATCGGCCATTTTGCAATGACCATAATCCTGTTTACGGCTGGTCTGCAGACTTCCATGGAAGAGACTAAACCGGTATTTAAAAAGGGCGTTCTGCTATCCTCCCTGGGCGTTTTGTTAACAGTAACATTAACCGGCTTTTTCATCTATTTTGTCTTCGGAGGCTCTGCCGGCATAACTCTGCTTGCATGCTTCCTACTTGCGTCAATCATGGGTTCCACAGACTCGGCGTCCGTGTTCTCTGTACTTCGCAGCAAAAAGCTTCACCTTAGAGAGAATCTTGGAGAACTTCTGGAGCTGGAATCCGGTAGTAACGACCCCATGGCCCTTACACTTACCGTCATTTCCGTCAAGCTTATCACCACCCCGGGGATTCAGGACGAGAGCGGTGCGGTTGTTCTTAGCGCAGCACTGATTGTCCTTGCGCTGCAAGTTGTTGTGGGTATCCTTGTTGGCGTAGGGGTTGGTTTCGCCGCAAAGAGCATACTGAACAAGATTGAGCTTCCTAACTTTGCTCTGTATTCAGTTCTTATGCTTAGCATAGGATTCTTTGCAAACGGCGTTTCATCCTTACTCCATGGTAACGGACTGCTTTCATTATACATTGCAGCCATCATTATTGGCAACAAGGTTAAACTGCCTCGCAGAAAAGAGGTCATCAGTTTCTTTGACGGAATTACCTGGCTGATGCAGCTGGTCATGTTCCTCATGCTGGGCTTGCTTGCAAACCCTTCAGACATGCCGTCAATCATTCTTCCGGCCCTGCTTATTGGCGCATTCCTTATGTTTGTGGCACGTCCGCTTAGCATTTTCATTTGCCTCCTACCCTTCCGCGGCCTTACCACCCGAGCAAAGCTTTTCACTTCATGGGTGGGTCTTAAGGGTGCCGGTCCCATTCTATTTGCACTGTGCCCGGTTGTTGCCGGTGTAGACAGGGGCGACGATATGTTCAACATGGTCTTTGTAATCACCCTGTTCTCCCTGCTTGTTCAGGGTTCAAGCATTCCTGCCGCCGCCAGGGCCCTGAAGCTCTGCTACGACGAGGATCCGAATGTAGAGACCTTCGGCATGGACCTTCCGGAAGAGATGGGTATGCTGCGTGACCATACTGTTACAGAGGCGGATGTAGAGTTTGCTCCGACGCTTCGCGAGATGGGTCTGCCTCACGGCATCCGTGTTGTCATGGTGCGCCGCGAGAATAAATTTTTGGTCCCCCACGGAAGCATGAAGCTCCAAGCGGGAGACCATCTAGTAATAGTCATGGGCGAATCCGACGACTAGGCGCTATGTGCGGCGGAGCTTAGGACTTCACCCAGAGTGGGATGAGCGTGAATGATTGACTTGAATTCTTCAAGCGTGGCCTGATGGTTCATCAGGGCCGCAATCTCCTGAACAATATCAGCACTGTGTGCGCCAAAGAGGTGACAGCCAAGTATTTGACCAGGCTTGTAGCCCTCTGCGCCATCACCGGCAACAACAAGCTTCACAAAGCCTTCAGGCTCGTCCATGGACAAAGCTTTACCGTTTGCACGGAAGAATGACTTAAGGCACTTGACCGGAACACCCGCAGCCTTCATCTCATCCTCTGTCTTACCCACGCAGGCAGCCTCGGGATTAGTGAATACAGCGGCAGGAACAATGCTAAGGTCAACATCGCAAGGCTCGCCGGTCATGGCTGCAAGAGCCCTCATTCCCTGGAAAGTAGCAACATGAGCAAGCATGTAACCGCCTGTCACATCGCCAATTGCATAAATTCCTGGAACATTGGTCTGCATATCCTTATCTACGACGATACCCTTAGGAGTGAATTCAATACCGACATCGGCAAGATTAACCGCATTCACGGAAGGCCTGCGACCAACGGCCATCAGCACCTTGTCTGCGATGACCTCAAAGGTCTGCTCCTTCTTAAGATAAGTTACCTTAAGCCCGGCGGAAGTCTTTTCAATTGACTGCACGCCAGCCGAAGTCTCTATCTCTATGCCCCTCTTGCCAAGAGCCTGCTTCAGGCGCTTTGCAAGGTCGGTATCAAAGCGGGGAAGAATCTCTTTGCAGAACTCGACCACCTTAACCTCAGAGCCGAAGCTCTTGAAAATAGAAGCGAATTCCAGACCGATAACTCCTGCACCAATAACGCAAAGACGCTGCGGAACCTCCTCTATATCAAGTATTTCCTTAGAGGTAATCACATCCGCAAGATCTGCGCCCGGTATAGGCAGCGAAGCGCTGTAAGAGCCCGTTGCGATAATAATGTTATCTCCGGCAATCTCCTTTCCGTCAACCACCACCGTTTTAGCATCCTTGAAGGAAGCCTTGCCATGGATAAGGGTTATCCCCTTGCCGCCAAGCAGGAACTCCACGCCCTGCCTGAGCTGCTCCACAACCTGGTTCTTACGGCAAAGAACCTTCTGGAAATCAAACCTATAGCTAAGGTTCTCCAGACCAAAGGTCTCCCCTTTTGCCAGGTCCTCCAAAACCTCTGCATTCCTGCAGAAACTCTTGGTAGGAATACAACCCTCATTCAAGCACGTACCACCTACCGGCCCATCAGAAATGATGGTTACCTCAATTCCTTTCTTTGCCGCCGCCACCGCGGTCTCATAACCACCCGGCCCGGCACCAATGATTATTAATTTCATAGTATTATTCTTATAATTCTGGTCGTATTGTGATTGAAGGATCGTGCCACCCCCGGCTAGGGGGAAAAGGCCCGAAGGGCCTAGGGGGTTCCTCAATCACAATACGACCAGATGTAAATTAGTCACCGAACTTAAGGATAGGCTGACGAGCAGCAGTAGTTTCATCAGGACGACGGATGGGAGTATTATGAGGAGCATTACGCAGAATCATAGGATCCGCAGCAGCCTCATCCGCAATCTGACGCATAACACCAATAAACTCGTCAATAGTCTCCTTGCTCTCAGTCTCCGTAGGCTCAATCATAAGAGCCTGATGGAAGAGCAGCGGGAAGTAAATGGTAGGAGCATGGAAACCGAAGTCAAGCAAACGCTTGGCAACATCCAACGTAGTAGCACCATGACCATCCTCTGCCTTATCGGCACCATCATTAATCAGTCCGTCATACACAAACTCATGCTTGCAAATAGAAGGAATCGGCAGTTTATACTTATCCTTCAAGCTCTCCTTGATGTAGTTAGCACCAAGAGTAGCAAGCTTGCCGGCCAGCTTGATATTCTGCTTACCAAGAGCCAGAATGTAAGCATAAGCACGCAGGATAACGCCAAAGTTACCGTTAAAACCAGAAACCCTGGTAACAGGCAGGAACTTAGCCAGATGCTCTGCAACACCAACAGGACCACTACCAGGACCGCCGCCACCATGAGGAGTAGAGAAGGTCTTGTGAAGGTTCAAGTGCATGATATCGAAGCCCATATCGCCCGGACGAACAACACCAAGCAGAGGGTTCATATTGGCACCATCGTAATAAAGCAGACCACCGCACTCATGAACAAGGGCCGCAATCTCTTTGATTTCCTTCTCGAAGAGGCCCAGGGTGTTGGGGTTGGTCATCATTATACCGGCGATATCCGGGCCAAGGAGGGGTTTAAGATCCTCTACGTCAACAAGACCGTTGGCATTGGACTTAACCTCGACAATCTCAAGACCGCAAACTGCAGCGCTGGCAGGGTTGGTACCGTGTGCGCTGTCCGGAACGATAACCTTTGTACGGGCAAGATCTCCGCGGCTCATGTGGTACTGACGCATGATCATAAGACCGGTCAACTCTCCGTGAGCGCCTGCACAAGGCAGGAAGGTGAAGTGGGCCATACCGGTAATTGCGGCAAGAGCCTTGTCCATGCCCTCATAAACAGCAAGCGCACCGGGAACGGTAGACGCAGGCTGCAGGGGGTGCAGGCCGTTGAAACCGGGGATGGCTGCGATTTCCTCGTTGATCTTGGGATTGTACTTCATAGTACAGCTACCAAGCGGATAGAAACCGGTATCTACGCCAAAGTTCATCTGGGAAAGGTTGGTATAGTGACGTACAACGTCAATCTCGCTGACCTCCGGAAGAGCGGGCGCCTGGGCACGACGCAGATTCTCCGGGAGCTCGCATACGCAGCGGCCATAGTTGTTCTCAGGAAGAGAATAACCTGTACGGCCGGGCTTTGAAAGTTCGAATATAAGTTTGTCGTAGTACTTCATGGCTATACCTCCTTAACAAGTGCAACAAGGGCGTCAATCTCTGCCTTGGTGCGTTTTTCCGTTACACAGAAGCTTACGTAACCTTCCTCTGTCTGAAGAGCAGCAAAGAAACCGCCGTCAAGCAGCTTCTGCTGCAGTTTTTCTACAGAAACAAGAGGCTTTAGCACGAATTCCTTAAGGAAAGGTGCGCCGGGGAACACTTCCTGGAACTTGCCGGTAGCAAGCAGCTGGTCGTGCAGATAGTGCGCGCCTGCATAGCTGAGGCTGTTCACCTTCTTCAGGCCCTCGGGGCCCATAATGGAAGCGTAAACGGTTACCCAAAGAGCCATGAGGCTCTCGTTAGAGCAAATGTTGCTGGTTGCTTTCTCCCTGCGGATGTGCTGCTCGCGAGCCTGGAGCGTAAGCACGAAGCAACGCTTGCCGTCAGCATCGACAGTCTGGCCAACGATACGGCCGGGCATCTTGCGGACATAGTCCTTGCGGCAGGCCATAAAGCCTACGTAAGGGCCGCCGTAGCAAAGAGGAATACCAAGAGGCTGGCCGTCACCAACTGCGACGTCGAAGTCCCACTCACCGGGGGTCTTGATAACAGCAAGAGCAGAAGGGTCGCAGTACTCTACAACGATACCCTTGGCCTCGTGAACGGCCTCTGCGAAACCGGTGTAATCCTCTACTATACCGTAACGGTTGATAGCAGGAATGATGATACCTGCAACATCGCCGGCAGCAAGCTCCTTCTTCAGGCTCTCAAGGCTGGTGCGGCCATTCTCTACCTCTATGTAACCCAGAGGGTTGCCAAAGAACTTGGAATAAGTCTCAACCACCTTCAGAACGTTGGGCAGAAGGCCCTTTGAAAGAAGGACGCGGGGTTTCTTCTTAGCGCAGGCAATTGCCATGCGTACTGCCTCTGCGGCGGCGGTAGGACCGTCGTACATAGAGGCGTTGCTAATATCCATACCGGTAAGGTTGCATACCATTGTCTGGTACTCGAAGATATAGCGCAGGGTACCCTGTGAAATCTCTGCCTGGTAAGGAGTATAAGCGGTAATGAATTCTGACCTCTGGGTGAGGTAAGGAATCACTGAAGGAGTGTAATGGTCATAGGCACCTGCGCCCACGAACACCTTAAGACGGGCGTCCTTGGCGTCAAGGCCTGCGAAAAAGTCGCGGACCTGCTGCTCTGACATTGCGTCAGGCAGGTCATACTCACCCTTGTAGATGAAATCCTGGGGAACGTCGGCATAAAGGTCTTCAAGAGACTTTACTCCGATACGGTCCAGCATGGCACGGATATCATCCCCGGTATGAGGAAAATATGCAAAACCTGCCATCTTATTCGGTTGCTTTTGTGTAAGCGGCAGCGTCCATCAGGGCGTCAAGCTCTGATTTGTCGCTCATCTTAACTTTGATGATCCAGTTTGCGTATGCGTCGTTGTTGATGAGCTCGGGCTCGTCCTCAAGGGCCTCGTTAACCTCAACTACGGTTCCTGATACAGGAGCGATAAGGTCGCTGGCAGCCTTTACGCTTTCAAGTGCGCCGAAGTCTTCACCTGCGGTAACGTCGTCGTCTACATCCGGAAGGTCAACATAAGTAATGTTACCCATTTCTTTCTGAGCGAAGTCAGAAACACCTACAACGGCAATATCGCCCTCTACTTTTACCCATTCGTGTGACTCGCTGTAAAGGAGTCCTTCAAGTACTTTTGACATAGTTTTATTATTTTGATTTGATTAATTATTTCTTGTATCTGGTCTGATAAAAACGCTTCTTGACAACCTTGCCGGGGAAGACTCTCTTACGGATGCGGATCCAAAGAGGAGTATCCAGGGCTGCGTATGCCTTGTCAACAAGGGCGAAGCAGATGCTCTTGTCAAGGGAAATGGAGTGGTAACCGGTGGTAACTACACCAACCTCGGTACCGTCCTCAAGCTCGACGGGATAACCGGCACGCGGAATGGCCTTATCCTCGATCTCTATACCCACAAGCTTCTTGGCAATCTCGCCTGCCTTCTGGGCAGCAAGAGCTTCTTTGCCGATGAACTCTTCCTTTTCCATCTTGCAGAACATGCCAAGACCTGCCATAACAGGGCTGATGTCGGCAGAAAGCTCGTCTCCGTAAAGCGGAAGGCCGGCCTCGAAGCGAAGGGTGTCGCGGCAACCCAGGCCACAGGGCACTACACCTGCAGCAAGGAGTTTCTTCCAGTATTCGATGGTCTGCTCAGGAGTAGCATAAATCTCGAAGCCATCCTCTCCGGTATAACCGGTACGGCTGGCGATTACGCGCTTGCCTGCAACCTCATAGTTACGGAAGGTATAGAAGCCAAGATCTGCAACTTCCTTGAAGCCAAGTACTTCCATGACAGTCTTTTCTGCATCGGGGCCCTGGACTGCAATCTGTCCCCAGAGGGGTGACTGGTTGTCAACGACAACATCGAAGCCTGCAGCCTGCTCTTTCATCCATGCAACATCCTTATCTATATTGGCTGCATTGATAACCAGCAGGTATTTGTCGGGCTCGAACTCTTTGTAAACCAGAAGGTCGTCTACGGTACCGCCGTCAGGATAAAGCATCATGCCGTAAAGTACCTGCCCGTCTGCCATGGGGGTAATATCGTTAGTGAAAATGTGGTTGACATATTTCTGTGCGTCTTTGCCGCTGATGAATACTTCTCCCATATGGGATACGTCAAACATACCTACAGCATTACGTACAGCAAGATGCTCTGTGGTGATGTCACTGTACTGAATAGGCATCATAAACCCTGCAAAGGGGCTCATTTTTGCTCCCAGCGCAACGTGGCTGTCATAGAGCGGAGTAATTTGAAGATTTTCTTCCATAGTGAATATTGGTTACTTAAATATTATTTCGATTAGTTTTTGAGAGTCCAGTCCCATAATGCCCAAATCCTTGTTCGCAAGGGCCGAGCATATTGCATCCTTTTCTAACGGAAGTCCCTTGATGGCTGCTTCCAGCTTGCCTTCAGCGCCGTCTGCTGTCTGGAAGAAGTCCCCTTCCAGGCCGACGATCCGGATTATATTGCCTTCCAGACCGATCTTTATCTTGAACTCCCCTGCTCCTTCTACCCGGCCGTCGAATTCCAGCGAATAGCTGTGATGGCGTCCGTTCAGGAAGTCAGGGTCCAGGTATGCAGCCTCCAGGCGGTCAATTTCTGCAAGGTCCTTTTCTGTAAGGACAGTCCTGTCTACAACACCTGTTTCCGGATTGATGCAGAAAAAGCGCACCAAATAGTCTTTGAAGGTTTCAAGGTCCATCGGACGGCCGACGGCTTCCAGTTCCTTTTTGATGTTGGTGACATGGCTACGAACAGAATTCACGCCCTTGCTGGCAACCTTGCCGGCAGAAGGCGTGATAGCATTCTCCAGTGCGTCGAAGTCCACATTATACATCATAGTTCCGTGAACGATGCTGCCTTTGGGCAGTAATGTAAAGGCATTTCCTGATACCTTTTTGCCGCCGATCATGACATCGTTCCTGCCGGAGGCCCTGGCATCCAGGCCGATGCGGCGGAGTGCAAGCTCTACGCGGCTAATGAAGCGGCTGAAGGTAAAGCCCACATCGGTGCTGTCGCAGACATAAGATAGCATGACGTTGCCCATGTCTGCATAAACGCAGCCGCCACCGCTTTTACGGCGGAAGAAGTAGACATTATTCTGTTTGCAATAATCCAGGTTGACTTCTGCGTCCATAACCTGGTTGCGGCCAAAGATGACCGTAGGAGGCACCTGCCAGATAAAGAAAGCTTCGCGCTCACCGGTGGCTGAAGGAGGCACAAGGGCCGAAAGGTTACCTGCAACGAATTCCTCCATTGCCAGATACCAAACCAGCCTTTGCTGACCAATTTCAGGTAAAGCTATATGCTTCATCTTTGCGCGATATTTTTATCCCTCAAAGATAGCAATTCTTTCCCAAATCCCAGCAATTTTTTTATTGGCAAATGCGTTCTTTTTGTAATCTTCTGAAGTACCGCCTTTTACTGCGGGAAGTTCCCCGCAGATGTCCACTCCGGCAATGCGATTTTTAAAAATGGAGCAAAGCTCCAGAAGGGTCTCTAAGGTCATTGTTCCCTGATCCCAGTTGGTAGCTGCAAACTCCGGGGCCAGCACGTCTTTGTCTATGGATAGATAAACAGGTTCCTGCACGCTTCCGAGCCACTTTTTGGCAGCATCGGCATAGTCCTCCGAGCCTTGCGGAAGAACGGTCACGCGGCCCTCGAAGCCTTCCGTTTCGCAGCATAGGGACGGGTTGATGCCTACTATCAGCACCTGACGCAAAAGGGGCTGATGTTCCAGCATCCATCGCACCCATCCGCCGCAGCTGAGAATGCCCGCCCCAAAGGCCGGCTGCTGCATGTCCGGATGGTTGTCAATCAGCACCAGGCTGAACGGCTCCGCCATCCTCTCTGTCAGCAGGGCCGTCATATAATGATAGTCTCCCGAATCGATGAAATTGAGCCCGGCCACTCTGTCATGCCCAGCCACTCTGTCATGCCCGGCCACTCTGTCATGCCCGGCCACTCTGTCATGCCCGGCCACGACCGGGCATCTCTCCCTAATAGCCTTGGCAGCGGCATCGTCACAATAGCACGACGTCCCCTCCAGGCTGGTCAGGTCTATCCACTGAGCATCAGCCGGGAAGCCGTACTCCGGCTCCCGGTACACTCCGGACATATCGAAAACCCTTATCACAGTGCAAGGCGGAAGCCGATGGTGCTCTTGATATTGGCACCGGGAACGGGGGTGCGGTTGCTGACCGTGCAGGCCTTGGACGGGCTTGCGGCACTGCCGCCGCGGATAACCTTCACGGCCGGATTCTGTACCTTATCTCCAAAGACGGAATAGCTGTCGTTAACCCATTCCCAAACATTTCCGCTCATGTCGTAAATGCCAATTTCGTTGGGCTGCATTGACTTAACGGGACGGATATCTCCCTTTTTAGAAACGGTGTTGTCAACACAAACGACATTGGGGACATCTGAGCCGCTGAACAGTACGTCACGGTCCTTAACGCCGCCGCGGGCGGCATATTCCCATTCTGCCTCCAGCGGAAGACGGAACTTGCGACCGGTAAGCTCGTTAAGCTTCATTATAAACTCCTGTGCGCTATACCATGAAACATTCACTACTGGAAGTTCCGGCAGGTTGGGATAGTTGCCAAGGGGCAGGTAGCCCATAACCTCCTGCCACAGGCCGGCGGTAACCTCTGTCTGGGCAATCTCAAAGTCAGCGACGTTAACCACATGTACCGGTTTTTCGTTCTGGGAGCCTACGTCCTTGCGGTCTCCCATCTGGAATTCGCCACCCTTAACGGCCTTCATCACTATAGTCTGTCCTCCTACCTTTATGGTCTCGTCATTGCATACAGAGTCTCTGCCCAAATTGCCTTCAAATGCGTCTACAAAGCGCTGAGGAGCGGTTCTGCCGGTAACCACGGCCAGCCTTACGCCAAGTCCGGCGCCAAGGGTACCCTCAGGTACGCCACGCCTTTCTTCAGGCGTACGGACGGTCTGCTGACTGCCCTTTTCAGTGAACTTGTCACTCACCCATTCCTGGAAGCCCTTCAACGGCTTTACTATGCCGGAATAAACAGCAAACTCGTACATGGTTTCCGTAGGAACCACAAAGGGGATTCCGACCTTCTTGGAAAGCTCTTTTGCAAACTTTTCACAGTCCTTCAGGCTCACCTTGTCTACGGGCAGTTCCGCACTCTTCAGTGAAGAGGGATTCTCTCCCATCACGGCCTGCCAGAGTGCCTGGCTCACGGGTTCTTCCATAATGGCAAAGCCGTCTACGATTTTTGCACCGTAGGACTCTGCACCCTTGATTTTGCGGCTGTTTCGCAGAAGGCCTTTCGTAAAGAAGCCGCCCTCGGTGCTGGCCATGTTGAATGTTGCATCGCCTACATTATAAAATGGTGCTACATCTATGGGGCCACTTACTTTAACGCCGTCTCCACCGCATGCGGCAAACATCACGACCGCCACTATTAAAAGGAATGTTTTTTTCATATTCTCGTTCTGTTTTCTATGTCTGTTCCTATTTTTATATCTATGTAGTTATCAAATATTTATTCCCGGATTTTAACAATTCTTCTCCGGTTTATGTCCGCCAAAGGGCGACTTAACCCCAAATATTTCAGGAGCCCGTGGCGGATGTGAACCGGAGAATAAAATCTCCTAAAACCAGGAGGCCGGATGGTGGCTGTAAACTAATCATAAAACATACAAATATAGTCAATTAGTACGGAATTCGGCAGAATTATTGTACTTTTGCAAATTGTATGAAAAAAACCTGCCTAATACTAATACTCGCACTGTTTGGCTTCCGCGCCGCGTGCCAAACGACTTCCGCCCCGGACAGCCTAAAGGCAAGACCATGGGCAGCAGCCGCTTATACGCTGACCCTGGACGGCCTCGTATGGGCTTATGACAGGTTCATAGAAAAATCAGAATTCGCCAAGATCAGCTTCAGCACCATGGGAAGCAACCTGGAAACAGGTTTTGTCTGGGACAGCGACCGTATCGCCACCAACCATCTTGGCCACCCGTACAATGGCGGCCTGTATTTCATGGGCGCACGCAGCTGCGGTTTAAACTTCTGGCAGTCAATTCCTTACGCAGTAGGCGGAAGCCTTCTTTGGGAGCTTTTCGCAGAAAAGGAACCTCCGGGCCTCAATGACATGATTGCCACTCCCCTTGCGGGTGCCGCCTTCGGCGAAGTATTCTATCGCACAGCCAATCTTATCCGTGACGATTCCACTACGGGCCTGGAGCGCGTGGGCCGTGAAGTCGCAGCTTGCATATTCAATCCTGTGGAATTCGTAGACCGCATTCTTACCGGGAAACTCTGGAAGGTAAATCCTTCCGCCGGCCTGTACCACGACCGCAATCGTTTCCCCATATCTCTTTCCCTAACCCTGGGCGACAGGTACATGTCTGACGGCGGAGATCTTTCCGTTGGCGGGCACTACCCCACCCTGAAGATAGGATTGTCGTACGGAGATGCCTTCGACACGGCTGAAAACGCTCCTTTCTCTTATTTCAAGGGCTCCACTTACATGCACCTGGGTTCCAGCAATACTCAGCCGCTGTTTGGCCACGTAGGTATAACGGGCCGTCTGTGGGGTATGGACATCGATACGGGCAGCGAGGCTTCAGAGGGTGTTTTTGGCATCTTCCAGCAGTACGATTTCTACCATAACCGCCGCGCTAAGGAGGGCGAATACAATTCACTGTTCAACCTTTCAGAGACCGTTGCCGCTGGACCCGGACTTATGTTCCGCCAAAGGGCAGGCAAGGCTACTTTGACGCAGTCGCTTTTTGCTGATTTCATCGCACTGGGCGCTGTAGAGAACGACAATCTCTTCATCATTGAGCGTCACTACAACATGGGTATGGGCTTTGCCGTCAAGAGTTCCACTACCGTAGATTTAGGGCCGCGCGTGCATCTTGCTTTCGATGCCAAACTGTTCTACATCAACACCCGTGGCGACTACGACTCTCGCGACAAGGACATCGATCCCCTGTATACCGATACTCCCGGAGACCATGGTTATTCCTGGGCCTTTGTTCTGGCTCCAAGTCTTAGAGTCGATGTCACCAAACACTTTGGCATCGAGCTCTCTGCTACCCGCCTTGGCCGCAACTCCATCTACCGCTCCTTCCCGGACACCAAGGCCCGTACCACCGAATTCCTCCTCGGTCTCCACTACACCCTGTAACCCCGCCGTCTGCTCGACCTGTAGCCATACGTCCTGTCCGATCTGATTGGGCATCCCCTGCCATATGCTCCGCTGCAGGCTGGGCCAACCCGGGGAACTTCGTTCGCAGCGCTTCGCAGAAGCTTTGCGCGCTCACTCCGGCCCCTCCCATTGTCTCCCACGTCATTTGCTACTGCAAATAACTTGTATCCAACGGGCCCCGTCCCCCTACCCTTGCGCGAGGGTGCGCAAGCCCCCGGGCAGGCCCAGCCTGCACCTCGCGCCTCCAACGCCTGGTAAACTCCGTGGCCCAACCACCAGTGGCACCTGTGGTCCAACCGCCGGGTGACGGCCGCCGCGAGTGGGGCCCTTTCCCGGAGCCCAGGCGAGCGGCGAGCCGTAGCCGCCGAGCCCGCTTATGCGAGGCGGCGCCACCGCCACATAAAGCCTCAACCGCAAAAATCCACAACCCACGCAGAAAACACCCCCAACCCAGCCCAAACCGCTGTAGGTGTCCCAAATCCCGCACCACCTACTGCAAAAAACGCCAATATCGCAGTAGGTGTCCAATTCTAACGGACACCTACCGCATTTGCACATACAGGATAGTATGTAAAACTCGTGTTTTACTTCAGAATTCCCTCCAGCTCCTCGTACGGAATCACAGCGTTGTACTGTCCATCGGCACCACAGCCGAGGTTATAAGGATAGAAGTAGATAATCAAGCCCTCGCGGATGAGCCCGCAGCCGTTAGCCCGGGCCAAGACGTCGTTGCTCTCTACAGGAGCCTCTCCTTTGACATTAATCAAATGGGACAACATCAGGGCGGACAAGTCGTCGAACTTTTCTGGCCGCACAAGATCCTCAAGGAGCATCTCTTTGCCCGTCTTAGCATTGACGGTGATATATGATTCCTTTGTGTTATCACCACAACTCATCCAATCATACCAATCTGCCCGATAAAAAGTGCATAGGTCCCCTGTCCGCCAACAATCGACAATCAGTACGCCAGATTGCTCGTTAAAGGATCCCGGATCTCCTTCTCCAGAACAAACCCAGTCATCATAGAGATGCCCCAGCTGGTCCATATAGTAATGGCAGATTTCATCTGCAGATCCAAGGCTCTTCTTTTGTATCCCCAGAGCTTTCCCCATATACCTTTCGCGACCATTTCCGACGGAACAATTGTTTGCGAAGTCGCATACCTTTTCCGACATCCAGTCCAGCAGAGGCTGTTCTTGCGGGCAACGTAGCGCTATTACAGCATATTCTGCCACACAGGTGTCTACTGGACACATAGCATAGACCGCTTTGTGTACCAGGCCGGGGATAGATGGGAAGTTTAGTGAGTCTTCCTGAATGCCGCGGTCCCAAGGGCCGATAGTACCAGCGTAGCTAAACTTGTAGTCTGTTGCACGGTGGCTGATGATTGGGGTATTCCATGGCGCGTCGTATTCCTGGGAGCCGATGTTCTTGGTGGATGATATCTGCCGGCCCGCACAGGAGCCCAGAAGAAGGGTTAAGAGAAGGATAAAAGGGTATTTCATGGATTGCGTTTTCTACAAAGATATGGATTTTTCGATTGAGTAATAAGGCCCAGACCGATGGCAGCAGCCGCAGTACTTGAAATGAAATGTAATTCGCAGTCCTTATAATCCTTTAGGGCCTCTTTTACATACCAATCGTCCAAATAATCAGGCTTTACAACCAGAACGGATAATTTGGGTCGTGGCCGAAATATGCCTCCAGGAACGACTATCTTTAAAAAGTTTTTTAGCAGTAGAGTCACAGTATATGAACTGTACTCAAACGGCTTCAAGGGCCATTTTATTGTGTATGTTCTGTCATGAAAACCCCGGGCTTTTCTTCCGACATAGACAATTCGATTATTAACCGTATCCATAGCGACACAGCTCTCTTCTTCAAGAACCAGTTCCTCATTCTTGAAGATTCGAGTCCGCGTAGCACCTAGATCGATGGCTAGTTTTACTGTTTCCTTTTTCATAGTTGTCTTGAAAAACGGCAGGCCTGCCAGCTACCTTTCACGCCTCATAGAAGGCAGGCCTTTGGTTGCCGTTGTAAACACATTGTATACAATTGAGTGAAGCCATTTCTAACTCCACTCAAAAATACGCCTTATTATCTATAGGTCAAAGCTTTTCGAAAGCTAATGTATGGACTTAATAAATAGTGTATGAACTACTCAAATCAAAACACCTGAATAAACAACAATAATGACCTTTTACATAAGAGCCATCATGCACATAATTAAGTAGGACATAGTAAGCAAAGAGCAAATCTACTTGTACGACTCGATTTTTCTAAAAACTCTTTTTGTAGATGTCTCGCTTTTCCCAAAAGAACGAGTCTCCTCTAAACAAAAAGTATTTGAATTAATCGATACCTCTTCTGGAGATGGTTGTCCATTAACCGCAACAATTCTATTCTTTTTAATTGTCCACGTAAAAGGCTTTACACCATCCATCGGGCACCAAGACATTTTCACTTTGTTCCATTCCAACAGAGTGACTAAATAATCATTATCGTTGGTATGAATAATACTTAGTTTTAAATCCCAATCTGGATCCGAAGGGCTAAAAGGATTGCAATCACCTTTGTATTCACGAGTTATTATTCCATCTACAGTTTCTTTTTCTTCATAATGCACCAAGCCCCAAGAGCCTTCAACATTATTATTACTGCAGCCAATCAGCGTTAAAAAAAATGCAACGCAAAATAACATTATTTTCATACCATTATAATTTTATAAAAGACACCTCCACATAATATATGTTTCATTTGGGTACTCTATCTGGCGTATTTCTTGAGTCACTTCATTCGAAAACTCTACCACATTTCCATTCACATCCCGGCTAAATCCATACGCTCTAGCGCTTCCCACAAGGGATATTGCATTCTCAACCCCAATGTCCACCAGCGCCTGAGCAAAATCATGGAAAGACTCATTGGACTCAGTCTGAACAATAAACACTTCACCAGCACGGGAACAAAGCGCTTTCCTAATGGACTTACCCTTAGGGTTATTCTCCTCAATAACTCCATTGTCAACAATGGGATACTGCCGGAAGAAATATCCTCCCTTTTCAGTAGCCTCCTCAAACAACGAAGTATCCTTTCCTGCCCCTATTGTAACCTTACCATCAATGATCCCGCAATACCCTTTCTTTGACTGTCCCCAGGCAATGGGTTCGCCCTTCAAGACGAACGCGCCTACAATTTTATTATTATCCTGACGGATATCTGCAGCTTGCGCAGCCAAGATAATTGTGGCATCCTTAATGTCCGGCACGCCTAAGCAAAGTTCGGGGACAGCATTGTGAGGAATATAAATAGCGAGCGGAATATCATTAACCATTTGGTGGATAACCTCTGTATAGGACGATATTGTGGCAACACTATCAACTCGTCTTGGCTTCATTCCGAGGGTATCTTGTGGTCCCAAAACACCTGTCGCCACATGCTCAGTGGAGCGTTTACATATGAGCAAAATCAACGTCAAAGCTGTAGCCACAATCAGAATCGCAATCACCCAAGCCCACACGCGACGAGGCTTACCGGATTTCCTGCCTTCCGATTGTACGCCAGACCCGACTACACGAATCTCGTCATCTTGTATATTCCAATCGTTACTCATTATCCATTCTATTTTGAGTACGCTCCATATATTCCCTTAGCTTGATTAAAGCTTCCCGTGAGGCCGTAAATTCCTTTATCATTGTCTTGCAATCTGATAAGACCAACGACTGCATTGATAAATCAATATGCTTGATGTAATCAATATTTATGATTAAGCCTCGGCCGATTCGTAAGAAATTCTTTACCGTATATCCGAGCTGCTCGGCCATCAAGCCCTCAATCTGTCCAAGCTGAAGACTTATCAATGTTTCGGCACCATCAAGTGTAGTAACAACAGAGTAGTTACCATCCGCCGATACGCAGATAAGCGTTTCAAGCGGGAATCGATGGTACTCAGTTCCTTTGGTTATTACTAGATGTGTTGGCATAATAAGTGATTAGCACCGATAAAGTTAGTAAAAATTTCCCACAATTCCCTTATTTGTAGCGCTTAATGTATGAATTAGGGTTATAATGTATGTATAGCCCCCCCCCAAAAAAAATAAACTCTCATTAACGAAAGCTCGTAGTATGATTGAAAAAGAGTATTCGCGGATGTTAGTTTTACAGAAAATAATACGAGAAGATGAAACGCATTCTACCGTTGATTGGAATAATGTAAACAAATGTATATCTTTGCCTTATAAAAAAAATAATTCAAAATCCATTTAGAACATGAAGTCTTTTATTATAGCAATTCTCATTCTATTATCTTTAAATATATATGCACAAATCGGTGGAGTACCCGGAGGAACCACTGGAGTATCTGCCCCAACTTTTCCAACTGCTACTCACCAAGATACAAAAGAAACTCCTTCAGAAAAAAGGGCGAACCGAATCGAAAGGACCATTACTATAGTTATTCCCAGCTTAATTGCAGCGGGAATTTTAGCTTATTTTATAGTAAATTATAAGAGGAAAAAGTTTAACAATCAATCTATTTCAAGTGATTTAGATATTGATTTACACATGAAGCTCCAAAAACTAAATCAGTATTATTCAGAAGGATTGATTTCTAAAGAAGATTTTGAAAAAACAAAATTAGATTTATTAAAACGAGTATAAAACTGATAGGTTTTACTTTTGTGTATTCAAACGAATTTGTATGAATTCTGGGAGGCCACACAACTATGCCACCATCAATCCTGAATTCTTAATATTATCAAGACACCGCTGCATCCTCGCCCTAAAAGAAATCCTATAGTTTTGTTCCTTCTTTAATGTAAAAACCTCTATAAAAACCTTTTCACAATCATTTTTTAGCATGACAAATACTGGATGCTCTTCCTCATACTTATTAGATAAGTCAGGACTTTTTGTTATATCAACAGACTGTATTAAAACAGCTCGCTCATCATAATATGGTTTTAGTAAAGCACCGAGACGTTCATACTCTTTTGATAATGAATCTATTTTTATGTCCATTTCTCGGATTTCAGCTTCAAGCTCTTTTATCTTTTCGATAATCTGAGGTGCCAGCTTACGGTTCATATCTTGAATTTCTACGATTGCATCGTTTACTTTAGGAGAGATTGAAGTAAAATCCTTCATACTATTAAGAAGTTCCAAGGCTCCTGTAATCTTTTCTGTTTTAAACATGAGTTCCATTTCGATTTTATGGACTTTATACTCTCCAATTTCCGAATTGGAAATAGCTCGAAGTCCAATATACTCCGACTCGTGTACGTATGTTGTAAGATCCTCAATATATTTCTGTACAAAAAGTTGATCTCCCATAATACGACGCAGGCCATCAATTAATTGTACAATTTCATTATCAATAAACTCATATTCAAATCTTTCAGGATTCATATTAGCCTCATTTGAATATCTGGCTATCAGTTCTAGAGCTTTACTCCAATTCTCTCTTCTTGGATAATACTGGACGGTATAACGAACTACCTCTGCTGCGATAGCATAATAATACTTAACGTAATGGCTATAAAAGAGCAATTGTACCCCTTTATAATGCATCTTTAGAAAAAAGCATGCAGAATTCCCATATCGGAAATTAGTATGTAGCGAGAATGCAATATCATTTGTCAATTTGAAGCTCATTGTAGATTGTGGGCTATACTCACCAATCACTTCTGTCGAATACATCTTTATTGATTTATCACTATTTAACTTTTCCTGAAGAGAATAATAGTCATAAGCTTTGATATAATCTTCGCAACGTGAAAGATAATCGTATTTAGCTCTTGTAATCCAGTTTTTTCTAGTTATTATCAAACCCTCTTCAATATCAGAATTATTCCCGTTCTCTGCATGAACATTGTCCTCGTGTAGTTCATATATCTTTTTGTCAAGTACTTGATTATAAACGCTTCTATCAAAAAATGTCGGAAAAACTCCTGAGGAAGGGCCATAGTTATAATCATCATAGTTATTTGGGTAACAATAATTTAAATCTACCGGACCTAGGAAAGCTGACAAAAAAAGCGTGTACATCTCACACGCGGTCATGCTATCATCATTAACCATTGCTTTCAATTGCGACAATGTGTCCTGATGCGAATGTGTAATGGGCACTTCCTCATATTTGAAAGTGTTCCCATTTTGCTTAACTACGCCAATATAATCGACATTGACAATCATAACACAATAGGGTATTATTTGAAATAATGGAGGATTAATAACTCAAGCAAATTTCGAAAAATGCAATTACATATCCAAATAATGTAGTGCTATCTTCATCCACGGATGTGTGGACGATTCTGTGAACGTAGACACCACGACCAGCATAGAGACTTGGCATTCCCTCCAGATACTCATACGGCATCACAGCGTTGTACTGCCCGTCAGCACCGCAGCCAAGATAGAAGAATTCATCCGCTCATACAAAAAACGTTTTCAAAAACGTTTACCTAAACGCTTATAAAAGAGCAATTTAGATGTAAAATTATTTTTGAAATCCCGAACAAAATTTCTCATATTTGTAGAAGGACAAGAACTTTTGAAGGACCATGAGATGCTTTTTTGTGAGTACCGGACATATTGAATCCAGACTCTGGTTTACAGACGATGCCGACTTTATCGCCGGAATGAATTTGGTCGCTGTCTGTGTGGCAACTGCGGGAATCAGGGTACTCGCTTTTATACTGATGTCCAACCACGTTCACTTCGTCCTGGAATGTTCGGAAGAAGAGGACGCCATCGCATTCATCAATGATCTTAAGAAAAGATATAGCATGTACTACGAAAACCGGCACCACATAAAGGAGTTTCTACGGAACAATAGTATCAACATCAAGCCCGTATTCCGCAATGACTTATCTTTGCAAAGAGCTATTGCATACGTGCAGATGAACTGCATAGGAGCGAATATATGCTCACATCCATCCCAATACTGCTGGGGAACAGGGAATACATTTTTCAGCAGCGGTCCTTCGACATCGGTTCCGCTGGGCTCCCTGTCCTTCCGAAAGCAATACAGCATTCTGCACAGCAATGAGAAACTCCCCCAGAGCTATATCCTTTCCGATACAGGATACATTCTGCCGGAATCGTATGTGGATGTCAAGTATGTGGAGTCACTGTTCTTAAGGCCGCTAAGATACAACTACTTTCTGTACACATCTTCAAAAGCCAAGATTAAACAGGAGCAGGCGGAAAGCGGTGTTCCCACGTTCGACGATCAGGTCATTAAACCTGCCGTCCGGAATCTTTGCAAATCTCTATACAATGCTTCTTCTGTAGAAATCTTGACGGACGAGCAAAAAACAGAAATCCTAAAACAGCTTCAAAGACGCTTCAGCGCCGGTCAAAAGCAACTTGCCCGCGTTACGGGTCTGTCACTATCCTTAGTCTCTTGCCTGCTGGATACCATCTAGAGAGGCCGCTGACTGCGGTAGGTGGTGCTGATTTTGGGACACCTACTGCGAAAATGGCCAAAAACGGTGTGGGTGGTGCTTGTTTTGGGACACCTACCGCAGTGGGAGGGCTTCAGAAGGAGCAGGCAGGCACCCGGATACAAAAAAGCCAGCCGGAGAGGGCTGGCTATGGGAAATCGAACCGGACGGGCGGACCCGTCAAGGGCGATTAGTACTGAACGACTCTGGGGAGTTCTTTGGCCTGGTCGATCATCTTCTGAAGCTCGGCGGCGGTGGGAACTCTCTTGGTACGATGTTCTTTCTCGTTAACCTCGATCATAGTCTTCTCAAGGTTAGCGGCATTACGGTGAGAAAGCTCAACAACGGTGTCTACACCAGCAGCCTCAAGAAGCTCTGAGAACTGAGGGCCGATACCCTTGATTCTGCAAAGGTCTGCATGGTTTACCCAGGTGAGAATGAGCTTGCCGGTGATACCGGTTGCAGCCTCGATTTCCTGACGGCCCTTAGGGGTCTTGCCCTTTTCAAGGAGCTGCTCTACGGTTGCGATGCCAGCGGCAACGAGTTTCTCTGCATAAACAGGGCCGATACCCTGAATGTCTACAACATTGTAACCCATAATCGTAATTTTTAAGTTAAAGTATAATTTAAGTGTGAGTGTTTACGCTAAATCGTTTCAAATTTAAGGAATCCAAATAACAAATCCCAAATATTTTTGAATAAATTTAAGCGGGATTCATCAATTGGCTACTCCGCAGCCTCGAATCCAAAATACTTACTCTTCTTGACAGTAGGCACGCCAGTGCTCATCCATGCAGGCATGGGAGCACCCTTCATATAGTGGTCGAAGAACTGTTGCAGCCTGCGGGACAGGTCTTTACAGTTGCGGCGCTCCTTCAGGTTGTGGGCCTCGTCGTTATACTCGAGCAGCCATGAAGGCTTGCCAAAGCGGCGCAGGTTGCTGAAGAACTCGATGCCCTGATACCACGGCACTGCTCCATCGGCATCGTTATGCATGATAAGAACAGGAGTGGTAACCTTGTCCACGAAGAAGATCGGGGAATTCTCTACATAGAGCTCCAGTCCGCCATCGTCCCACAGAGACTTGCCGATACGGCTCTGGCCATGCTCGTACTGCATTGCACGGGCCACACCGCTCTCCCAACGGATACCGCCATAGGCACTGGTCATGTTGCCCACAGGGGCACCGGCGCCGGCAGCGCAGAACATATCGGTACGGGTAACAAGGTATGCGGTCTGATAGCCGCCCCAGCTCTGGCCCTGAATTGCCATATGCTCCCTGTCGATGAAAGAGAACTGCTCACACATAGCCTCGGCACCTGAGCAGATGCAATTGTATGCGCTCTCGCCGGGATGGCCGGGAGTATAGACAATATCCGGAATAAATACCACGTAACCGTTGCTGACATACATGGGCACATTAACAGTGGAACGTGAAGGAGCAGGCTGCCTGTAAGAGTACAGGGTCTCTGAATACTTCTCGTAGAAATATATCATAAGAGGAAGCTTCTCCCCTTCCTTGATACCTTCCGGAACAAAGAGCATTCCGTCCAGAGGAGTTCCGTCATAGGCCTGCCAGTGAACCAACTGTACGTCACCCCAACGGTAATTGGCCTGCTGGGGATTGATGGCAGTAAGCTTCTTTGCGGCGGCAAGCGTCTTGGCCAGAGGCTGGCCGAAAGCGGCGGGATAACCCTTCTTGGAAGCCTTGGGTGCATAAAGGTAAAGGTCTGCAGGATTCCTGAAATTACCCTTTGTATAGGCCAGGACGGCTGCTTTTTCTGCCTTGACCACTGTGCCGAATGACCAGGCATCCTTGAACCAGTCAGGGGTAGCCCTGCTAACAGTCTTTATGCTTGCAAGACCGTTTTCCTTGGTGCCCTCGTCATAAGTAGTAAAATATAGAGGACTGTCAACGGTAGGAACGTAACCTACACCAAGTTTATAGTCGCCGGGGTAAACCATACGTTTAACAGGATCCGATATGCGGAAGCGGACGTTGTTGTCGCGGCCCTCGCCGTCTGTCAGACATTCGATAGCGCTGCCGTTTGCAGCAAACTTCCAAACATCGTAACGGTCGCTGATTAGGATATATTCGTCATTAGCCGTCCAGGTAGGGCTGTAATCGTAAGGACCGGGATAGTGCGGATGATCGTCTTCCTCGTCGTAGAAGTTGGTACGGCAGTCGGCGGTAAGGCATACGGTCTCGTCGGTTGCAAGGTCGTAAGTGTACCACTGCAGGTCGTCGCAATCATACCAGTAAGCATATTTGCCGGCAGGTGAAAGCCTGGGCGTACCGGCCACCTTCTCAAGGATGCGCCTGCGTGAACCGTCAGAAAGGTTAACCACATAGGCATCGTTGTAAGGATTTGAGTCCCAATAAGATGAGAGCTGATAAGGAGTCCTGTCCACTGCAAGGGCATAAGGTGCATCACCGCCGTCAAAGTGGCTTACCCTTTCCATATAGGATGTGCTAAGCAGGCTTACGTTCTTTGTTGCAAGGTCGATGACAGCCGGATTGGTGTACTTTTCCAGGCGGGCCTTGTTAGCCTTCTGCATAGGGGGTGTAAGCAGTGCATCCCAGTTCCATATATCCAGACGGGCAGTTTCAAAATCTACGATAGTGCTGTCCTTAGGAGCATCGTACTCTGCCAGGCCGGCAAAGATCCTGTTGCCGGAAAGAGAGAAATAAGGCGCTGCGTTCTGGTTGAAGACAAGACCTTCTTTTTCATAGCTTGCAGGAATGAGTTCTGTTGCAACGCCACCCTTAGCCAGCATTATTGCACAGTGGCGGTCACCGCCACGCTCTGTGTTGATGGTATCTGCGCTGGTCAGGAAGACAAGTGCGTCACCGGCCTTCGAGAAGCTGGCGGAACCATAGAATTTAGCATCCTGATGCAGGCTGGTGCGCTTTTTTGCGTCAAGGTCATACAGCACGATTTCGTTTCTTGACAGGCTGTCCTTCTTCTCCTTTTTGAAGACTACTGCCAGGGCATTGCCTCCCCTGCTGAAGGTGTAGGAATCAACATTCTTAAGGGTGTCGGCCCAGTCTCCGGCGGCATTTGTGACGATAGTCTTCTTGTCTGCTGTATAAGCCACGAACGGCATTGCATCGAAGCCCACCTTAAACTCTGTCACCTTTGCTATCTTCTTAATAGTAAGATCTTTAAGGTTGATAATTCCAAGGGAATCCTTAGGCATCTGATCCTTTTTCTTCTTTTCGATCCTAGCCTTTCTGGTGGCCTGGAACTCCGGTTTGATGCTGCAGTAAGCCCAGTCCCCTACGGGAGACATCTTAAGGCCGGCAGCGCGGGGAATCTCCAGCACTTTGCCATCAGTAGTGCGTTTGATAAACAGGGTCCCGTCGCCCTCCTGGGGCACTACAGACCATGTGAGGAAGGTTCCGTCGGCGCTGAGTTCCACGCCGCCCACTCTTTGCCAAGAATCATAGACATCGTGATCCATGGCAGGCTTCTGGCCAAAGGCTGCAACGCCGAAGGCCAGGGCCAAAAGTACAGAAAGTGTACGTTTCATAAGCTATTTGATAATTTCGTTTGCCAATGCTTCAAGAGCAGGTTTATCCTCCGGCCTCATAACGCTCTTCAGGGTGACGATGGGTTCGATGATTTCCATGTCCCTCATGGAAGATACCATATCCTTCATGATGCGTCCGGCGCACGGAGCCCAGCTTCCGTTCTCTATGAAGCCGACCCTGCGCTTTTGCCATGCCTTATCCTGCAAATGATGGAGGAAGTTATACATGGGCGGGAACAAACCGCCGTCGTATGACGATGCGGCCAGGATAACCTTGTCGTAAGAGAAGCCGTCCTCTACGGCCTCAGACACCTCCATTCTTGCGACATCCATCATCTTAACCCTGACGCCTTTTGCCGATATCATATCTCCAAGCAGTTTTGCGGCCTTTGCCGTACCGCCGTGAATGGATGCGTATGCAACCAGCACGCCGGGCTTTTCTGCCTGATACTTGCTCCAGATATCATACAATTTAAAATACTGGTCCAGGTCTTTACGAAGGATAGGTCCGTGAAGGGCAGCTATCGTCTTTATATCAAGTTCAGATACTTTCTTAAGAAGGTTCTGGACGGGCTGTCCGTACTTGCCGCAGATATTGAAATAATACCTTCTGGCCTCGCATGCCCAATCATCTTCTTCCTCGCCATAGAAACCACTCACGGACAGGGCTCCGAACTTGCCGAAGGCATCGGCACTGAAGAGAGTGCCGCTTTCCTGCTCGTAAGAAACCATCACCTCCGGCCAGTGAACCATCGGTGCGGCAAAAAACTTCAGGCTGCAGCCGTCCAGATCAAGAACATCTCCCTCTTTAAGAGCAAGGGTTCGGCCGCCGAAGTCCATGCCCGGGAAGAACTGTCCCAACATCTGCAGGGCTTTGGCCGATGCTGCTACTACAAGGCCCGGATAAAGTTCCAACACCTTTGAGATAAGGGCCGAATGGTCCGGCTCAAGATGATGCACAACAAGATAGTCCGGCTTTGCGCCGTCAAGGGCCTCTGCCAGATTGGCCAGCCACTCTTCTCCCTTACGGGCATCGGCGGTGTCAAGTACCGCAATCTTTCCTCCCTTAATAAGATATGAGTTATACGCCATGCCCTCAGGGACAGGATATTGGCTCTCGAAAAGGTCAAGATCGACGTCGTCCGTGCCGATGTAAAAAATGCTCTTTGATATCTGTTTCATAGTGATTGGTACGATTTCTGTGTGAGTTTATGCAAATATAATTAAAACTTTTTATTAAATTTGCGATTTAGGAATATAACACTAAAGAATTATTATGGCAAAAGAACAATCAGTCAGAATACAGACTTCCTTTCTTAATGCAGCTGAAAAAAAGGCCCTTGTTTGGCTTGCAGAAAGACAGCCTAAATGGATGACATCGGACATCCTTACCTTCATAGGTTTCCTTGGCGCCGTTATCATAGCCGTCGGTTATGCCCTTTCCGCCAATCCTGTTTTCCTGTGGCTGGCCTCCTTCGGCTGGATAATCAACTGGTACGGAGACTCTCTTGACGGAACCCTGGCCCGCGTGCGCAAGCAGCAAAGACCGGTTTACGGCTTTTTCATCGACCATACCGTTGACTGCATCAATGAGTCCATCATGGTAATAGGTATCGGCATGAGCCCGTTCATGCAGTTCGATGTTGCCATCATGTGCCTTGTAGCATATCTGCTCATCAGCGTTTACGTTTACATCAGCGCTCACTTGAAAGGAGAGTTCAAGCTTACCTACGGTAAGATGGGTCCCACAGAGCTCAGGGTTATTATGATTATTGTGAACACCCTTTGGTTCTTCATCCCCTGGCTCAGGGAATACAGCCTGGATATCAAGATGTTCGGTAACATTTACTCATTCTCCGTACTTGACTTTGTAGGAATATTCCTGTTCGTCGGCATACTCATAGCATACTTTGGCAGCCTCATCAAAGACGGCCGCGAATATGCAAAAGCAGACCCCCTGAAGAAGAATGAACAGTAAGTACAAAACTCTGATAATCAGAATAATTGCATTCTCTACGTCAACGCTTGCGGGCTTTGTCGTAGATATGCTAGTACTCTGGGTCTTCTCACGTTTTGTGCTTAGCAGCACCTACGCAGGCAGGTTCATCTTCTCCAATCTTATATCCTTCGAATGCGCCGTACTGGCCAACTTCGTATGCGCATACTTCTTTGTATGGAGGGACCGCATTTCCCAGAGAAGCGCCAAATCCTTCCTAAGGCATTACCTTGGTTACAACCTGTCCTCTACGGGAGGCTATTTCATACAGCAGGGAGCCATATTGCTGTTCAGCTGGTGGTTCAACTGGGACGTTCTGATCTGCAAGATACCGGCCCTGTGCATATCGGGAGGTATTAACTTCGCCCTGAACGAATGGGTTGTATTCCGCAAAAAGAACTTCCCTCCGGAAGAAGAAACTAATAACGCAGAAGAAGATAAAGCAGAATAAGATGGCGCTACTGGATAACGAGCAACTTAAAGGCCTGCACCCCTTCTTTGGAACCGGAATAGGCCGTTTCACCGCCAAAGTCGTAAAGAAAGTTTTCTCTCTTAACGACTTTGTTTATTACTATGAAAAAAGCGCAGAGAACGGGACTACCGGCCCTGACTTCGCATACAATGTATGCAAGTATACCGGGGTCAATTACCAGATATCAGGCCTGGAGAACCTGCAGAATATGGGCAGCGGCCCCTTTGTAGTAATAAGCAACCACCCCTACGGTGGCCTGGACGGCGTTATCCTGTCAGACCTTATTGGCCATACAAGACCGGACTTCAAGGTAATCGTAAACAAGTTCATCTCCATATTGAAGGCACTGGACTGCAATTTCATAAAGGTTATTCCTACGGGAAAGGAACGCAAGGCGGCAACATCAACCAGTATTCAGGGCATCAAGCAGGCCCTGGACCAGGTAAGAAGCGGCGGCGTGCTGGGCATCTTTCCGGCAGGAGCGACATCCAACCTTAAACTGGGCACCGGCCAGGTATTCGACAGGCCCTGGCAGGAACCTATAATCAAAGTGATAAAGAAGGCCGGAGTGCCTGTTTTGCCCATCCACTTCCTGGACAGAAACACCAACTGGTTCTACTTCTGGGGCTATATCAGCCATGCATTAAGAACCATGCGCCTGCCAAAGGAGACCATCAACAAAGGCGGCAAACGGGTAAGGCTGGTAATCGGAAAACCCATATCAGTTGAAGAGCAGAAAGAGCATACGGATATCAAAGATTACGGTGCATTCATCCGCAGCAAGGTTTACGATATGCCGGTGACAGAGCCATTCATCTTCAGAAACGACCTTACCTTATGAGCAGGGGGCCGGAAATCGCCATAATAGGAGGAGGAGCAGCCGGTTGTTTCTGCGGAGCTCTTCTTGGCGGCTTACCGGTTACAATTTACGAGGCCGGGCGCAAGCCCATGGCCAAACTTGCCATCACCGGCGGAGGCCGATGCAACCTTACCAATTCCTTCCGCGACATTACCGCAGAAAAAGCCTATCCGCGCGGCGCCCGGGTTATGAAGCGCCTTATGGAGGGCTTTTCCAACGAAGATACATGCAACTGGTTCAAGTCAAAAGGCGTAGCTCTTGTAACTCAGGAAGACCAATGTGTTTTCCCGCGGTCACAGAACGCCATGCAGATAGTGAACACCCTGCTTGACAGCCTTCGCGACAATGGCGTACGTATTAGGACGGAGTGCCCTGTCAGGCGGATAGAAGCCCTTGAAAAAGGTTTCTGCCTGCATATGGACGGCGGCACGGCGCACGCAGACATAGTAATAGTGACTATCGGCGGCCTGTCTTCTGCCGGAATGCAGGAACTTTTCCGTGGGCTGGACCTTAACATAGAAAAACCTGTTCCTTCCCTCTTTACATTCAAGACCGACTCCCCTGTAAGGGAGCTTTCCGGAACGGTGGTAAATCCCGCCCAGGTAAGCCTGCAAGGCACAAAGCTTAGCGCCTGCGGCCCCCTTCTTATTACCGACTGGGGCTTCAGCGGCCCGGCCGTACTAAAACTATCCTCCTTTGCCGCACGGCTTCTTGCCGATGCCGGTTATAAAGGATCGATGACAATAAACTGGATGCCCGGCAGCAGTGAACAAGAGCTTCGAACCATGCTGCAGGGCTACGCAAAGGCCTTTCCTGAAAAGCAGGTATCGTCCATACACCCGGAGGGCCTGACATCGCGCCTTTGGAATTTCATTTTGGATAAGGCAAATGTCAAAGAAAATATTAAATTTGCAGAGATAAGCAAAAAGGCGGAGGGCCGGCTTTGCTCTACCCTGCTTTGCGACACATACAACATAACGGGCAGGGCCCGGTTCAAGGACGAATTCGTCACCTGTGGCGGCATCGCCCTTGATCAGGTTAACAAGTCCACGCTGGAAAGCGTAAAGTACAAAGGACTGTACTTTGCAGGAGAAGTCCTGGACATAGATGCCATAACAGGAGGCTTCAACCTGCAGGCGGCATGGACCACCGCCTACACGGTATTTAAAAGTATAACAAGCAGATAGCGATATGAAAAGGAAATGCAGCGTAGTGCTTCTTACCGGAGGCAGCAGCGGAATTGGAGCCGCAACGGCAGACTGGCTGGCAGACAAGGGAATAAAGGTTTATGCAACCTCCCGCAGCGGCAAGGCGCCGGATAACGACAACATCGTTCCCATGATCATGGACGTCAACGACCAGGAGGCCGTCAACAAAGTTGTAGAAACCATCTACAAGGCAGAAGGTCATCTGGACGCAGTGATCTGCAACGCCGGCAACGGAATAGCAGGAGCGGTTGAAGACACCTCAATCGAAGAGGCACGCTACCAGTTCGAAACCTGCTACTTTGGTGCAGTCCGCACCATCGACGCCTGCCTGCCCATTTTCAGGCAGCAAGGTTACGGCAAGATTATTACCGTCACCTCTGTAGCAGCTTTCATACCTATCCCCTTCCAGGCCTTCTATTCATCCGTAAAAGCCGCCCTGCTTATGCTTACAAAGGCTCTTTCGCTGGAAGTCAAGCCCTTTGGAATACAATGCTGCAGCGTTCAGCCCGGTGACACAAAAACCGGCTTTACATCTGCCCGTAAATACACTGCAAAAGCATATGACGGCGCTTACACAGAGACGATGAAGCGTTCCGTGGCCAAGATGGAAAAGGACGAGCAAAACGGCATGCCCGCATCCAAGATAGCCAAGGCCATATACAAACAGTTGAAAGCCAGGAAGATGAGGCTGAATGTAACGCCCCGCTTTGACTACAGGGCCATCGAGATTCTGTCCAAACTTCTGCCCACAAGAGTTATAATGTGGCTTGTTGGTAAGTTGTATTGCTAGAGCTTTTATGTAATGAAATTACCGTTTCAAGATTACCTTTCAGAGCCTGTGACCGTAAAACGCGGACTTTTGCCAATTGAATGGCTTACAGTTGGTTATACGGCTTTTACGACTATTCTAATGCTTATCTTCGGAAGCAGGATGAGCGGCATTCCGGGCATGACAGCCCTGCGTGCAGCTGCCCTTGGAACCGTTGTCCTGGGCCTGCTTCTTTCACGCAGGTATGCAAACAGGTTTACACACATTCTGCGCATTGCCATGCAGCTTGGGTTGCTGGCCTTCTGGTACCCGGACCTTTACGAGGTCAGCCGTATCTTCCCCAACGCAGATCACATATTTGCCTCCCTGGAGCAGCATTTCTTTGGCTGCCAACCGGCCATCACATTCTCTGAAAACTGCACATCCAAGTTCCTGAGCGAGTGCTTTTACATGGGCTATCTTTTCTACTTCCCGATGATAGCCACAGTACTTGTCTATTATGCCTTCATGCGTCCTGATGGTTTTGAAAAGGCCGCCACTATCATTCTTGGATCCTTTTTTGCCTACTACATAGTATTCCTGTTCCTGCCCGTTGCAGGCCCTCAGTACTACTTTAACGCCATCGGTCTGGATGCAGCAAGAAGCGGAGACTTCCAGAACGTCGGACATTGGTTCAACAGCAACATGGAAATGCTTGATCCTCCGGGCTGGAAGGACGGTCTGTTTTACAAACTGCTGGCCATGATCCGCGAGAGCGAGCGTCCTGTAGCATCCTTCCCCAGCAGCCATGTAGGCGTAAGCACCATTATGATGATTCTTGCCCTCAAGACAAAGAGCAAGGGCCTGATAACCATATTGATCCCCCTCTGGGTCTTCCTGGTTTGCGCAACCATATTCATCCGCGCGCACTATGTAGTCGATGTTATTGCCGGTTTCATTACCGCCCCCATCGTATATTATTTCCTTAACAAACTGTTTAAATGAGAAGGTCTCTTGTTATAGCCATACCGGTACTGATGATACTGGCAAGCCAGCTTTTACCCTCTTGCCGCTGCAGCGGAGGGAGCGAAGGTGAAACGGGTGCCGACACCATCGCCGTCAAGGATACAGTCTACCCTCTTGGCTTCTGTACAGATTCCTTCGACCTTGTTTCCGGAACAGTTAAGAACGGAGAAAACTTTACCGGACTGCTGCTTAGACTTGGCCTGTCGGCAAAAGAGGCCTACGACCTTGTACAGGCAACTGATTCCGTCTTTGACGTACGTAAACTGCGTGCAGGCAACACCTGGAACGCATACTATAACACAGATACCACCAGAGAACGCCGGGCCCAATACCTTGTCTATAATCAGGATAAGGTGCATATGACCGTATTCTGCCTTGCAGACAGCCTGCATGCATATAAGGTCGAGCGTCCCGTAACGGTTGTCCGCAAAGCGGCCGACATCATTATCAACACCTCTTTGTGGAACGACATGATAGCCGCCGGCGTATCTGCCAACATGATATCAGAACTGTCGGAAATCTATGCCTGGACGGTAGATTTCTTTGGACTGCATAAGGGCGACAGGTTCCGTGTGCTGTACGACCAAACCCTGTGTGAAGGTGCTGATATCGGCGTTGCAGGCATTCCCTATGCCGTTTTTGAAAGGGACGGCAAAGAGCTGCAGGCTGTGATGTTCGACCAGCAGGACGGCGGCAACAAGTATTGGAACGAAAAGGGCGAAAGCATGAGGAAGGCCTTCCTGAAGGCTCCGCTCAAGTTCACCCGCATCAGTTCCGGTTTCTCTTATCATCGCAAGCATCCGGTTCACGGCGACGTCCGTGCCCACACCGGCGTAGACTATGCCGCACCTACCGGCACGCCCGTCATGACAATCGGCGACGGAACCGTAATCAGCAAGGGCTGGGGCGGCGGAGGCGGCAATACCGTCAAGATCCGTCACAACTCCGTTTACACAACCGCCTATCTGCACCTTTCAAAATATGCCAAGAACCTTAAAGTCGGCGACAGGGTGCATCAGGGCGATGTTATCGGATATGTGGGCATGACCGGCACGGCAACAGGGCCGCACCTTGACTTCCGTGTTTGGAAGAACGGCACGCCTATCAACCCGCTTACAATGGAATCGCCGTCGGCAGAGCCCATCAAACAGGAAAACATGGCCGCACTGGACTCTGTCAGGGTAATGTACAAAACAGCGCTGGATTCGCTTACAAACCGAAAATAATCATATAGCCACATATAAGTTATGAAAAAAATTATAGCTCTGGTCCTTGTAGCAGCTGCCGTCTTCTTTTGCGTACGCAACTGTGGTAGCTCCACTGACATTAAACCCACAAAGAACCTTATTGTAATGATTACTGACGGCACCTGTACAGGTCTGCTGTCACTTACCCGATGGTTCGAGCAGTACCAGGAACCGAAGGATGACCTTAGTTCCCTGGCTATCGACCCTTATATCTGCGGTCTGGTTAGGACTTTCTGCAGCGACTCCCCTATTGCAGAGTCAGCTGGATCGATGTCGCAGTATATGACAGGCGTTCTGCAACAGGGACGCAATATTTCAGTTTATCCGCACGCCAATCCCCCGCAGGACCTGGTTCCCATCGATATGTCCAAGGAGTTCCAGCCCCAGTCTACCCTGCTTGAGGCGGCAAAGATCCAGCAGGGCAAGTCCGTGGGCGTGGTTGCAACCTGCTACCATCATCACGCTACTCCCGCCGCCACTTCTGCTCATTCGGTAGAAAGGGGCAACGAGTACGCAATTACCCGCCAGATGGCCTCCCAGGGTCTTGACGTATGTTTTGCCGGCGGTGCAAAATATATAAACGATACCGTCCGTCAGATCTTCGACGAGCAGGGAATCACCTACTATGAAAAGGATATCGAGGGCTGGCGTAACCACAAGGAAGGCAAGGTATGGGCCCTGTTCAGCGACAAGCACATGGCCTATGAACTTGACCGCAAGGACAACGAGCCCTCGCTCACAGAAATGACGCTTAAGGCCATCGACCTTCTGTCAAAGAACAAGAAAGGCTTCTTCCTAATGGTAGAAGGCAGCAAGGTTGACTTCGGCGCGCATGCAAACGACCCCATCGGCACCGTTACCGAATTCATAGAATTCAACAATGCCGTTCAGGCCGTAATGGATTTTGCCAAAAAGGACGGAAACACAACCGTTGTGATTATGCCCGACCATGGAACAGGCGGCGTTCAGATGGGTGAACGCAATTACCGCGACTACCTGAAGAAGGGTCTGGACTCCATGTATATCAATATGAAGAACTACAAGGCTTCCGGCCCCGGCCTGGAAGAGCTTGTACGCGGATGCAAGAGCGTTGATGAGATTACCGCCATCTTCAAGGAGTACACCGGCCTTGACCTGACCGAAGGCGAGCTGAACGCCCTGCTTGCAAACCGTGACAAGAAGGCGGCAGACCACATGAGCGTGGACCTTGCCCCCAACCTTGGAGCAGAAATCAATAAGATTCTCACAAAGCATACCCACGTTGGCTGGGTTACCGGCGGCCACACCGGAGAGGACGTATTCCTGGCTGTCTATAACCCCAACGACCAGCGTCCTATGGGTCTGATCAAGAACATCGACCTTAACCGCTATATGCGTAAGATCCTTGGTTTGAAAGAGAACCTGGAGGATATGACCGACCGTATTTTTGTGCCTCATTATCAAGTATTTAAGGGCTATGATTATTCTATCGTAGCCACAGATAAGGGCCCTTGCCTGAAGGTTGTAAGCGGCGACGTTACCGTAGAGGTCCCGTCCAACCGTTCATACGTTCTGGTTAACGGAGAGCGCAAGGATCTTGGTTCCGTCGTACCTTATATCAAAGAGAACAAGACCTTCTACCTGCCCGCCGTCGTAAGGGATTATCTTCCCAAACTTGCGCCAGTGGCACATACCGACGTACCCGTTTATGCATGGTGCAGCATCAAGGCCGACGACACTCCCGAAACCTTCAAGACCTACCTTCAGGGCCTTAAGGACAAGGGTGTTACAGGCGTATGCGTAAATTCTTCTCTCAGGGACAGGGACCGCATCGCCATGGCAGCAAAAGCCGCCCACGAGGTTGGCCTGGTTTACCACGCATGGCTGCCCTGCATGCTCCAGGGAGGCATGCCTCATTCATGGTATGCCGTTAACGCAGAGGGCAAGAGTGCAGACACCGATCCCGTTTATGTAGATTATTACAAGGCACTTGATCCCCACAATCCTGAGGTCATCGACTGGCTGGTTAAGCAATATACAGAAATTGCCCAGATCCCCGATGTCGACTATGTTCAGCTGGACTACATCCGTTACCCGGATGCAGTGCTGAGCCGCGGTCTGTGGGCTAAATACAATCTGGACATGTCCTACTACTATGCCCCCGCGGACTATTGCTACTGCAAGGACTGCCAGGACGACTTCAAAGCTAAATACGGCCGCGGAGTCAAGAGCAATCATGCCGCAGACAAAGAGTGGGCACAGTTCCGCCAGGACGTAGTAACCAGCCTTGTAAACAAGATTGTCGCTTCTGTTCATGCCGTAGGTAAAAAAGTGAGCGCCGACGTATTCCCGGGCCCGGATTCCTACGCCAAATGGATGGTTCGTCAGGAATGGGACAAGTGGGACGTAGACGAATACTTCCCCATGAACTACAACGACTTCTACCTGACTGACACCAAGTGGGTTGCCCGCATCACCGGAGAAGAAGTCCGCGCAGCCGGCAAGAAGCCCGTTTACAGCGGCCTGTTCATATGCCACGACTGGCAGAATAAGGCCAGCCTGGTAGATCCGGAGAATTCCGGTCTTGTTCCCTCAGAGGTTGAGCCCGCCGTATTGGGCTCCATGGATAACGGAGCCGCCGGCATCTGCCTCTTTACTCCCGATTCAATGACAGAGGACCATTGGGCAGCCCTTGACTCTGCACGCAAGGCCTGGCTGAATTCGAAATAAAGCCATGAAGCGTTTGCTTCTTCCACTTTTACTGACTGCCGTCATATCCTGCCGGCAGTCTTTTGAAGTTTATGACCTTACCTGCGAATACCTTACCGAGCCCCTCGCAATAGACAATACCCAGCCGCACTTCAGCTGGAAGATAAGGTCCGATGTACCTATGGAACAGGCCGCCTACGAGATTGAGGTCGGGCCCGACAGTCTTTGGTACTCCGGCAAAGTCGAATCCATTGAACAGATTATGATACCCTACCAGGGCCGGGAACTGGCACCCGGGCAACAGGCCTGGTGGCGTGTAAGAATCTGGCGTAAAGGTAAAAATAGAGGCGAATTGGAAGCATCCGCATGGAGCAAGCCCCAACGCTTTGGAATAGGCCTTCTGGACGGAATGAAGGGAGAGTATATCGGATGCTGCCCCGGGGAAGGCCGGGCTCCGGTATTCCGCAAGCGTTTTAACGCTCCCAAAACCGGCACTCAGGCCATTCTGCACGTTAATTCCCTTGGCTACCACGAGGCCTTTGTAAATGGCATCAAGGTAACTGACGCCGTGCTTTGCCCGGCTGTCTCCCAGCTTGATAGCAGGTCACTTATAGTAACTTACGACGTCTCTTCCCTGCTTAAGGAAGGAGAAAACGAAATAACTATCTACGCCGGATCCGGATGGTATAAAAAGACCACCTTCGGGGCTGTTTACGACGGCCCTTTGGTGAAGGCGGAACTGGATATTGACGGCCAGCCCTTCCTATGGACCGATGCCTCCTGGGAGGGGGCCTGGTGCGGCTACAGTGACCTTGGCACGTGGCAGCCTCACAAGTTTGGAGGCGAACTGATCGATGCCCGCATAAAGCCCGAATGGGCGCCTGTCGATATAGTATCCGTTACCGGAATCAAGGCTACGCCGCAGATGTGCGGTCCGGTTAAAGTTCAGGAAGAACTGCTTCCCGCCAGCATCACCGCACTCGAGGACGGAAAATTCCTTCTGGACTATGGCTGCATAGTTAACGCCATGATGGATGTTGCCCTTCCTCCCCTTCCCGCCGGCACGACTGTCACCGCCACCTTCAGCGACTTCATGCACCCGGACGGAAGCCTTGAACAGGCCACCATCGGACAGGATATTTACATAGCCTCAGGGGCGCCGGAAGGCGACAGGTTCCGCAACAGGTTCAACCACCATCTGTTTCAGTACATATTGGTTGAAGGCCTGCCGCAAGAACCTGGAAAAGAGGCCTTCAAGGCCCTCAGGATTGGGGACGACCTTGTCTGGGGCGGCTCCTTCAAATGCTCTGACCCGGACCTTAACGCCATATATAATTTAGTAGAGCGTTCGGTCCAGAACCTTACCTTTGGCGGCTACATGGTAGACTGCGCCAGCATCGAACGTCTTGGCTACGGCGGCGACGGAAATGCATCAACCCCCACCCTTCAGGCCATGGCGGATGCTGCGCCGCTATACCTTAACTGGCTGCAGGCCTGGGCGGACTCGCAGCGTCCTGACGGAGGCCTTCCGCACACAGCACCTAACCCCTACACTGCCGGAGGCGGCCCTTATTGGTGCAGTTTCCTTATCCAGGCAGCATACAACACCTATTTGAATTACGCCGATCCAAGACCCATGGAGCGCTACTACCCTGCCATGAAAAAGTGGCTGGAATATGTGGACAAGTACAGCGCCGACGGTCTTCTGAGACGCTGGCCTGACACCGACTACCGCGGCTGGTATCTTGGCGACTGGGCCGCTCCCAAGGGCATCGACGTCAGCGACCAGCGGTCCATCGACCTTATCAGCAACTGCACCATAGCAAAAGCATATCTGCAAATGTTCCGCATCGCCTCATATCTTGGCAAGAAAGAAGATGCTTCCGAATTCTCTGACAAGTTTATGAAGCTTTCCCAGCTGATTGAAAAAGAGTTCCGGAATCCGGACGGGACCTTTGCCTCCGGCAGCCAGTTAGACAATATCTTTCCTATGATTCTTGGCATCAGCCCGGATTATCCCAATGCAGACAGTACCCATATAGCGACGGGGCTGGTTGGCATTCCCGTTATTACTGAATGGGCGATTAATGACTGCCTGCTGACAAATTGGATGTACAAAACGCTCAAGGACAGAGATTATCCCGGATATCTGTACATGATAGATAATGGGGCAACCGGCACATGGGAAGAGTGGGATGGCGGACGCAGCCACCTTCACAACTGCTATAACGGCATAGGTCGATGGTTCTTCGAAGGGCTGGGCGGCATAAGTCCCGTTGAGCCCGGATATCGCAAATGCATGATTAATCCTACTCTTCCGGACGGTGTAGATTGGGTAGAAATCACTCAGAATACTCCATATGGACAAATACATGTTTTCAAATCAAAAACAGAATTCAAGGTAGATGTTCCGGTAGGTATTACGTTTGTAAATTGATTATTTATTCCTAATTTTGCGGTCCCTTGATACAAGGATATAAACAACAACTTTTTAAATAAGGAAATGGAAAAACTTAACAAACCCGCCATCCTGGTTGTTGACATGCTCAACGACTTCGTTACCGGCGCAATCGGCTGCGACAGGGCAAGAGACATCGTCCCCGCAACCGCAAAACTTCTTGATGCTGCACGCAAGGCAGGCGTACCCGTTATCTACTGCAACGACGCACACCTTCCCAAGATTGACCGTGAACTTGAAATCTGGGGCGACCACGCCCTTGTCGGAACTCCCGGCGCACAGGTCATTCCTGAACTTGCACCCCAGGCATGCGACTATGTAATTCCCAAGCGCAGATACAGCGGCTTCTTCCAGACAGATCTTGACATCCTTCTTAAGGAGCTCGGTGTAAAGACTGTCATCATGACCGGTCTTCACACCCACATGTGCGTACGTCACACCTCTGCAGACGCATACTGCCTTGGCTACGACGTAGTAGTGGCAAAAGAAGCTACCAACTCCTTCACAGAGCAGGATTACCTCTACGGTCTTGAGTACCTCAAGATCTGCTACGGCGCTCCCGCCTGCACCAACGAAGAACTCATCGCAGCTTTCTAAATACTTAATTTAGAGTTTTAAACATATATTACCCTCCGGAGGCCTGATTATTTTGGGTTATGGCCTTTCGGAGGGTAATATGTGTTTTATTGTCTTTGAAATATGGATATTTATTGCTACCTTTATTGGTTGAAGATAGATAATAAATAAATCACATATACATCTATGAACGACAAATTGCAACAGCTGACAGACAAGCTTTACAACGAGGGTCTGTCAAAAGGCAAACAGGAAGGAGAAGCCATTCTTGCCGAAGCCCGCAAAAAGGCGGACGACATTGTGGCAAAGGCAACAAAACAGGCAGATGACATCATTGCCAAGGCCAAGGCAGATGCAGAAGATTACAGGCACAAGATAGAAAGTGACCTGAAGATGGCATCGGCACAGACAATTCAGGCTACCAAAAAGGATATCGAGAACCTGGTAGTGACAAAGATTGCCGCAGAGCCCGTTAAAGACGCCCTGTCAGAGCCCGCCTTCCTTAAGGAGATTATCAAGGAAGTCGCCAAAAAGTTCAGCGCAGAAAATCCTGAAGACATAGCCATGGTTCTGCCGGAGAAACTCAAGAAAGACCTTGAGCCTTTTGTAGCAGGGGAACTTCCCAAGGCAGTAGGCAAAGAGGTCAAGGTAAGCTTTTCCAAGAAGGTTGCCGGCGGCCTTACAATTGGCCCCGCTGACGGCAGCTACTTTGTTTCGCTCACAGACGAAACCTTCAGCTCCCTTATCGGAGAATACCTGCGTCCCGCAACAAAGAAACTTCTCTTTGGCTAGGCTGCAATGGACAACTACGAATACATAATAGCATCGCTTCCGGACATCGAGCCTGACAAGGGCCCGTCGCAGGAGACTGCCACGCAGATTATCGACTTCGTGCGTGACCAGCTCAGCGAAAAGGACCTTGCCGTAGCAGATATCCTTACGGACAGTTGGGACGACGAAAAGCTAACAGAAGAACTCTACACCAAGGCTCTTGCAAGCAGCAACCGCTTCATCAAGGAGTTCTTCGGCTTTGACCTGCAGGTTCGCAACGCCAAGGTACGCAGCCTCAACATGGCCCTTGGCCGTCCGATAGACGAAGACATCTTCATGCCTATAGAAGAGCCGGAACCGGAACTGGAAGCAACCCTGGACAAGGTTTACTCGAACCCGGACATCCTTGTAAAGGAAAGAGCCATCGACAAACTGTACTGGCAAAAGATAGAAGATCTTACAATCTTCGATTACTTCGACCTTGACGCAGTCCTTGGCTTCCTGGCCAAGCTGCATATTGTGCAGAGATGGCTCGTACTGGATGAATCAACAGGACGCGCACTGTTCCGCAAGCTTACAGAAGATGTCCAGAGCACCTTCAAAGGCGTAAATTATACAGAGAAATAAAATAAAAATCACAAGATATGGCTAAAACAACAGGCACAGTAACCGGCATCGTATCCAACCTGGTCACCGTCCTCACAAATGGTCCTGTGGCAGAGAATGAGCTTTGCTACATAAGCACCGGAGGCACCCGCCTAATGGCAGAGGTTATCAAGGTGAACGGCAAATACGCACAGGTTCAGGTCTTCGAGAGCACCCGCGGCCTTAAAAACGGAGAGCAGGTGGAATTCGAGGGCAAGATGCTGGAAATAACCCTTGGACCGGGCCTTCTGAAAGGAGTTTATGACGGCCTTCAGAACGACCTTACCTCCATGGAAGGAGTTTTCCTTAAAAGAGGAGAATACACAGAGCCTCTTAACCACGAGACCCTATGGGACTTTGAGCCCATTGCCAAGGTCGGCGACAAAGTAATTGCCGCAGACTGGCTTGGAGAAGTCAAGGAAGGTTGGCTTCCCCACAAAATCATGGTACCTTTCTCTTTCAAAGGAGAGTATACGGTTAAGGAGATTGTCCCCGCAGGCAGTTACAACATAGATAAGCAGATTGCCGTCCTTACCAACGAGGAAGGAGAGGACGTTCCCGTTACCATGACCCAGAAGTGGCCGGTTAAGGTGGCCGTCAAGGCATATAAAGAGAAACCCAGGCCGGAGCGCATCATGGAAACAGGAGTTCGCGTAATCGACTCCTTCAACCCCATTGCAGAAGGCGGTACAGGCTTTATTCCGGGCCCCTTCGGTTGTGGCAAGACGGTGCTTCAGCACGCCATTGCAAAGCAGGGCGAGGCTGACGTTATCGTTATGGCAGCCTGCGGCGAACGAGCCAACGAGGTTGTGGAAATCTTTACCGAATTCCCCGAACTCATCGACCCCCATACCGGACGTCACTTGATGGAGCGTACCACCATTATCTGCAACACATCGAACATGCCTGTCGCAGCCCGCGAGGCATCCGTTTACACGGCCATGACCATTTGCGAATACTACAGGGCCATGGGACTTCGATGCCTGCTGCTGGCAGACTCCACCTCCCGTTGGGCACAGGCCCTCAGGGAAATGAGTAACCGTATGGAGGAACTTCCGGGTGCCGATGCTTTCCCGGTTGACCTTTCCGCCATCATTTCCAACTTCTATTCACGTGCAGGCATGGTTATCCTCAACAACGGACAGAAGGGCGCCATCACCTTCATAGGTACGGTATCCCCTGCCGGCGGTAACCTTAAGGAGCCCGTAACCGAATCTACCAAGAAAGCGGCACGCTGCTTCTACGCACTCGAGCAGAACCGTGCAGACCAGAAACGCTACCCTGCCGTCAATCCTATCGACTCATATTCCAAGTACCTTGAGTACCCGGAGATCCAGGAATACCTTAACAAAACCGTCGAGGAAGGCTGGGTAGAGCGCATCGGAAAGGCAAAGAACATAGTTCGCCGCGGCCGTGAAGCCTACGACCAGATCAACATTCTAGGAGACGACGGCGTTCCTATGAGCTACCACGAGACCTTCTGGAAGAGCGAGCTCATAGACTTCTGCTTCCTGCAGCAGGACGCCTTCGACGATGTTGACGCACTCTGCCCCGTAGAGCGCCAGAAATTCATGCTTGACCTTATTCTTGACATCTGCGACAAGCAGTTCAGTTTTGCCGACTTCGAAGCCTGCCGCGACTGGTTCAAGAACCTGATCAACCTGCTTCGCCAGATGAACTACTCACCTTGGCAGAGCGAAGCATTCAACTCTTACCGTGAACAAATTTCCAAACTGACAGAAGATAATGGAGAATAAAGCATACCAAAGAATTTACACCCAGCTGGAAGCCATTACAAAGGCAACCGTGTCACTTAGGGCGAAGGGCGTTTCCAACGACGAACTTGCAGTAGTGGCAGGCCGCCTGGCGCAGGTTGTACGTACAAAAGGTGATCTTGTCACCCTGCAGATATTCTCCGGAACGGAAGGCATCCCTACGGATGCAGAGGTCAGGTTCCTGGGCGCACCGCCTTCACTGAGGGTAAGCGACCAGCTGGCCGGCCGTTTCTTCGACGCCTACGGCCACCCTATCGACGGAGGTCCTGAGGTTGAAGGAGAGGAAAGGCAGATCGGCGGCCCGTCCGTCAACCCTTACAAACGTCGTCAGCCGTCTCAGCTGATTCCTACCGGCATCGCCGGCATCGACCTAAACAACACTATCGTATCAGGACAGAAGATTCCGTTCTTCGCAGACCCGGACCAGCCTTACAACCAGGTTATGGCAGACGTTGCCCTGCGTGCCGACGTTGACAAGATTATCCTTGGCGGTATGGGTCTTAGCAACGACGACTACCTGTTCTTCCGCCACAGCTTCGAGGCTGCAGGTGCGCTGGAAAAGATTATCTGCTTTGTAAACACCACCGAAGAGCCGCCGGTAGAGCGCCTGCTTATCCCGGACATGGCCCTTACGGCTGCAGAGTACTTCGCAGCGGACAAAAATGAAAAAGTGCTGGTTCTGCTTACCGATATGACCTTGTATGCAGATGCCCTTTCAATCGTATCCAACCGTATGGATCAGATTCCGTCAAAGGACAGTATGCCTGGTTCCCTGTATTCAGACCTTGCAAAGATATACGAAAAGGCCGTACAGCTGCCTTCAGGCGGCTCTATCACCATCATCGCCGTAACAACCCTTAACGACGGTGATATTACGCACGCCATCCCTGACAACACCGGATATATCACAGAGGGACAGTTGTTCCTGCGCGCAGACTCTGACTCCGGAAAGGTTATCATCGACCCCTTCCGCAGCCTGTCCCGACTTAAACAGCTTGTCCAGGGCAAACAGACCCGAGAAGACCACAGCCAGGTAATGAACGCCGGCGTACGTCTCTATGCAGATGCACAGAACGCCAAGACAAAGCTGGAAAACGGCTTTGACCTTAGCGACTACGACCACCGCTGCCTTGAATACGCAAAAGAGTACGCTACCCGACTGCTCTCAATTGACGTCAACATCCGCATCGACCAGATGCTGGATACGGCATGGGAGCTCTTCGGCAAGTACTTCTCTAAGGCAGAAACCGGCATCCGTCAGGCACTTATAGACAAATACTGGAAAGCTTAATGGCAATAAAGTTTCAATATAACAAGACTTCTCTGAACAACCTTGGCAAACAGCTGAAGGTGCGCGAGAAAGCTCTCCCTACCCTGCAGAACAAGGAGAGCGCACTGCGCCTGGAGGTTCGCCGCGCCAAGGAGTATTCAAACAAGCTTGCCCAGGACCTTGAAAACGCCCTGCAGCGCTACGACTATCTGGCAGCACTGTGGAACGAGTTCGAGCCCGGCCTCATCTCCATCAAGGATGTGGAACTGATTACCGTTAAGGTGGCCGGTGTAAAGACTCCCGCGCTGAAGGACATATCGTACGATATCGCTCCGTTCAACGCATTCACAAAACCGGCATGGTTCGCAGACGGAGTGGCAATTCTGAAAGAGATTTCGCGCCTTGGTATAGAGGCCGAGGTCTATAAAGAGAAAAGCCGCATACTGGAGTTCCAGCGCAAGAAGACCACACAAAAGGTGAATCTGTACGAAAAGGTTCAGATTCCGGGCTACAAAGAGGCCATCCGCAAGATTAAACGCTACATGGAAGACGAAGAAAACCTGTCCAAGGCTTCGTCCAAGATAGTAAAGAGCCGCCATGCGGCCGAAGAAGACCAGGAAGAGGAGGCTACGGTATGATATCAAAAATGACAAAATACTCCTTCATTCTCCTGAGCGGAGATAAGGACAGTTTCGTTGACAGACTTGGAGACCTTGGTCTGGTGGATATCGTACGCTCTACAAAACCTGTTGACGAAGCATCTGCAGAACTTGCAGGAGAGATAGATCTTGTAAATGGCCTTATCCAGGGCCTGAACAAGATTAAAATTCCGGAAGGCACAGAGCCCATCCCCTACCAGAAGGAGGGCAAAGATGCCGTCCGGCTCGCAGGCGCCACGCTGATGCGTTACTCAGAGGCAGAATCCAAGGTAAAAGCCCTGCAGCAGGAAGCCGAAGACCTTCGCGTCTGGGGTTCCTTCAACACTGAGACCATACAGAAGCTGGCAGAGGCCGGCATACCCATCCACTTCCACAGGCTTAGCGAAAAGCAATTCCAGCCGCAGTGGGAGAAAGATTTCGCGCTCTCTGTTATTAATCGCACCAAGGCTGCTGTTTACTTTGTAGTTGCAGGCGAAGACTCCCTTCCGGGAGAGATTCCGGCCCCGTCAGGAGACCACCACGCCCTTAAGGCCCGACTCGCAGAGGAAGAAAAGAACCTTCGCGTCATGGAGGGCAGGATTGCAGCACTTAAGATGCGAATGCCGGAATTTGAGGAAAGTCTGCGTAACGCCTTATCACGACTTGACCTCTACCTTGCCGGCGTAAGCGCAACTCCTGCGGCAGAAGACACCATCGTCACGATGGTTGGCTACGCCCCTGAGCAGGACGACGCGGCAGTTACCGCCGCCCTTGAAGAAGCCGGAGTATTCTACCTTAAGGAAGCCGCCGCAGTAGAGGACAGACCTCCTATCCACCTGAAGAACAATAAGTTTACAAAGATGTTCACCGTCCTTACGGACATGTACGGCCGCCCGCAGTACAACGGCTTCGACCCTACCCCGTACATCTCTGTATTCTTCATGCTGTTCTTTGCCTTCTGCATGGGAGACGCTGGATACGGCCTGGTTCTCACAGGTGTGGGCCTGCTGCTTCGCAAAGCGAAGGGCGCCGCATCCTTTGCTCCGCTTGTTACCGTTCTTGGCGTGGCCACTACGGTAATAGGCTTCTTGTTCCACACCTTCTTCTCAATAGACATCGCACAGTGGGAATGCATGGCCCCGTTCCAAAGCATCTTCCTGCCGTCCCAGATAGCCGGCTACGACGGAACAATGGTTCTGGCCATACTGGTGGGTATTTTCCACATCTGCCTGGCGCTGGTCGTAAAGACAATTTATGCCACCAAGAATAATGGTTTCCTTGGTTCCCTTGGCACCTGGGGCTGGACGCTGCTCATTGTAGGAAGCGTGGTTGTAGGAGGCTTTGCCCTGCTTGGCGTAATCGATGCCGCCCTTACAAAGTGGATACTCATCGCCCTTGGCATACTGTCAGCCATTGGCATCTTCTTCCTGAACGATCTTCACCGCAACCCTATGGTAAACTTTGGTGCGGGTCTTTGGGAGACATACAACACTGCCACCGGACTTCTGGGCGATGTACTCAGCTACCTTCGTCTGTACGCCCTTGGACTTGCCGGCGCAAAACTGGGCTTTGCCTTCAACGAGCTTGGAGCCAAGGTCCTTGGCGACGGAGCCGCTGCAAACTGGATATTCTTTATCCTGATCATCATAATTGGCCATACACTAAACGTAGCAATGGCAGCTTTGGGCGCCTTTGTACATCCTCTGCGTCTTAACTTCCTGGAGTTCTTCAAGAATTCCAGCTATGAGGGCGGAGCCAGAATCTACGACCCTGTAAAGAAGGTAAAACAAAATGATTAATAATTTAAACAAATAAAAATCAAAAAGTTATGACACTTGAAACAATTCTCGGTTATCTTGGTTTGGGCCTTGTTCTGGCTCTAGCAGGTATCGGAAGCGCGATTGGCACAACCATCGCAGGCAACGCCGCCGAAGGCGGACTTAAAAAGAAACCGGAAGCATCCGGTAACTTCATGGTGCTCTCTGCACTGCCGGCAACCCAGGGTATCTATGGCTTCGTTGCCTTCTTCATGCTTATGGGCAACGTACCCGAGCAAGGCCTCAAGGTCTTCGGCATCGGCCTTTGCGTTGGTCTTGTCTGCATGATCTCTGCTATCCGTCAGGGTAAGGTTTGCGCCAACGGTATCGTTGGTGTAAGCCAGGGTCACGACGTGTTCACCAACACCCTTATCTACGCCGCACTTCCTGAGTTCTACGCCATCCTCGGCCTCGTTGGAGCATTGATGGTTTAGTACTATGATGCGACTCAGATTTACTATTGTGTGCCTGCTGCTCCTTTCCTGGACGGCAGGCGCACAAACTACAAGGGAGGAGCTACTCTCTCACATTGATCTGGCAGCCGCCAATTACGCCAACTATCCGGTACCGACCGGTCATATCACCCCTGCCCCGGAAGGCTACGAGCCTTTCTATATAAGCCATTACGGCCGCCACGGAGCAAGGTATCTTACCAGCGACAAGCACTACAAACGCATTTGTCAGCAACTGGATACGGCCAAGACTCTGGGCCTTCTTACAGAATACGGAAAGAGTGTCCGCCATCGCATCAAGATTGCTGCGGCAAACGCAAAGAACCGCGCAGGAGAGCTTACAAACCTGGGCGCAAGGCAGCACAAGGCCATCGCGCGAAGGATGTTCGACAATTACACATCGCTGATGAGCCAGCCTCTTAGCGTTGTGGCAAATTCTTCGGACTCAAGGCGCGTAATGCTTAGCATGGCAAACTTCTGCAACGAGCTTAAGTCCCTGAACCCGTCGTTTCAGTTCTCAATGGACGCCAGCCAGCACGACCTTTACTACATCAAGTCCAACAAGAACATCGTAGTGCCGGAGTCAGACACAGACGAAGAGCTGTACAGCAAGCTCAAAAAGTTCAAGCGTAAAATGCTTAGCGGAGAGCCCCAGCTGCAGGCTATTTTCACCGATCCCGAACGCGCAAAGACCTTCATCGACCAGTACACTTTTGCCGACGACCTTTACAATATTGCCGCCGACATGTACTGCCTGCCGGAACTGAAAATCAGCTTTGATGACGTCTTTGGAGAGGACGGCATGATTGACGGTTTCCGTGCCTACAATGCCAGCTGGTGCATCTGGGAAGGCCTTATGCCCGGCTCTAAGAAGAGTTATTACAGGATCTACCCCTTGCTCCAGAACTTCCTTGACGAGGCTTCGGAGCTAATCGCTTCCGGAAAGAACGGCCTGCGTCTTCGCTTCGGCCACGACAGCATTGTGCTGCCCTTTGCCTATGTGCTTGGCTTCCAGGAGGCAACCGGCGCCACGGACGATCTTGAGAACCTGCACCATCGCTTCTCTATCATCCGCCTTATCCCCATGGCAGCTAATATTCAGCTGGTCTTCTTTCGCAAGGCCGGTTCTGACGACATTCTGGTCAAGTTCATGATGAACGAAAACGAGACTTCAATTCCCATCAAGACAGATTGCTATCCTTTTTATCATTGGTCCGACGTCGAGCCGTACTACCGCAACATGCTTAAAGAGGCAAACATCGTTTATAAAACCCCGGAAAAGAAATGAAGACCAGAATAATAATAGCAACGCTGCTCCTTATTTCCTTTGGGGCATCGGCACAGACCACTAAGAAGGAGCTTTTCAAGGACACAAACCGCCTGGGAGCCAATTATTTAGCCTACCCGGGCCCCACACAGAAGGCCCTTACACCTGCACCGGAGGGCTATGAGCCCTTCTATATCAGCCACTTCGGCCGTCACGGTTCCAGATACATGACAGAGAACGATTACTACATTCTTGCCATAAACAAACTGGATTCTGCGGCACAGTTCGGCATTCTTTCGCAAAAAGGTGCGAAGGTGCTTGAGACCCTGAAAAAGGGTTATGACAATGCTTACAAACGCGACGGAGACCTTACCGCCCTTGGCGGCCTTCAGCACCGCCAGATTGCGCATCGCATGTACGACCGCTTCCCTTCCCTGCTGTCTCAGCCTCTGAAAGTGGATGCCAAATCTTCTACAGTCGGCCGCTGCATGATAAGCATGTTCAACTTCTGCAATGAGTTGCAGGGCCTGAACCCGACTCTTGACATCCGCATGGATGCCAGCAAGAGCGACTGGAAATACATTGTGCATAATGACGACGTAAAGCCCAAGAAGACAGAACTTACCAAGGAATTGTCCGATAAGGTGGAAGCTATCACGGAAAGTATGAGCACCAAGCGCTATATGAAGAGCCTGTTTACTGACTTGGCAAAGGCAGAGGAATTCATTGACGGTTATAAGCTTGCCGAGGCTTTGTACAATATTGCATCCGATCTTCAGAACGTTCCGGAACAGGGCCTGTCCCTGGCGGATGTTTTCACAAAAGAGGAGTTGTTCTGCATTTGGCAGTTCTATAATGCCGGCTGGCTGCTGGAATGCGGCCTGATCCCTGGTTCTACGCCCAAATACGAGCATCAGAGACTGATTCGCGACAGCATTGAGACTATTGCCTGCAATGTGATCCGGGGCGGCAAGCCAACCCTTAGCCTTCGCTTCAGCCACGATGGTTCCATTCTTCCGCTTACATACCTTATGGGTATAAAAGAGGCCATGGGTGGCACCCGGGACATTAAGAACCTGTATAAGCACATTTCTATTGACAAGCTTATTCCGATGGCGGCCAACCTTCAGCTTGTGTTCTACCGTAAGGATGGATCCGACGATATTCTTGTCAAGTTCCTGCTGAACGAGAACGAGACTTCCATTCCCGCCGTTAAGACAGACGTGGCTCCCTACTACCACTGGGAGGACGTTAAAGCTTACTGGAAGACACGATAGTCTCCCCTCACGCCCAAAAGTAAAGTGGTCCGGAAACTTACGCTCCGGACCACATTTCTTTTGGGGCTTGTCTGGCTTACTTCAGAAGTTCTTCCATACTATCTATAATGAAATCTGCACCGGCCTCCTCCAGGTCTTTGCGTGAGCCGTTGCCCCAGGTAACGCCACAGGTTCTTGCCCCGGCGCTGGAACCCATAAGAATATCAACAGCCATATCGCCCACCACAAGAGTCTCTTCGGCACTGAAACCCTTGGCTGCAAGGGTTTTAAGCACAGGTTCGGGCTTTGGCTTTGCTTCAACAACATCGTCCGCTCCAATAAGGTATGAGATGTAGTCCGATATCCCCATATTATGCGTAAGCTCTACAAGTGAAGCCCTGGAGCGCGAAGACGCGATGGTAAGCGTATAACCTTGTTTGCTGAGTTCCGCCAGAGTCTCAATTACTCCGGGGAAAGCGTCCGGCTTTATATTCTGAAGATTCTCTTTGAAGATACGCCTGTAAGTGTCCGCGCAAATGGTGTAACGTTCCTCTGAAAGGCCGGGGAACAGTATTTTAAAACCCTCTGCCAGCGGAACGCCGATGGTAGAGGCACATTCTGCTTCATTACGGTTTGGCAGATTCAATTCTTTGATTGTCATCTGCATAGTTATAATGATATTCCGTCTGGTATCCCCAAGCGTTCCGTCAAAGTCAAAGATAATAAGCTTGATTCCTTTAGTTTTCATGGATGTCAATCCTAATACCATGACTATTAACGATTCACTGCTGAAGGAGTCCAATGATTGAAGAAACTGAGGACCTTCTTTTTATCGTAGCCACTACCACCATCTTCAAGATAGGAAGAATCCTGGATGTGAACCACCTTTCCATTCTGGTCAAGAACCACAAAAACCGGATAACCGAAACGGTCGCAACCGCCAAGACGCTTTAACATCTTCTGAGCCACCTCCTTAACCTTGGGATCCTTATTCCTGGGCTCGTAGTTCACGTGAATGTAAACAAAATTGTCGTCGATAATCTTGGTAAGATCGGCGTCCTTGGAAACAAAATCCGCGAAGCGCAGGCACCAGATGCACCAGTTGCCGCCAACCTGGCAAAGCACGAATTTCCCGTCCGCCTTTGCCTTTACCAAGGCCTTGTCAATCTGCTCCATCGGATTGATGGAAGTATCATAAACCTTCTTCAATTGGGTCTGTGCACCGGCGCTGAAAGCCAGAAGGATGGCTGCAGCTGCAGCCATTATGGATAGTTTCATTTTCATTATGCCTGTATCTCGTGAAGTTTACTGCCAACCCTAGCCTCAACAACATTGACGATATAGTCACCGGTCTGCTCGCATTCCTCAATAAGGTCGTTCAGAACCGTACCAAGTTCGTAACTGTATGTCTGATTGTCCAGATTGGCGATATTCTGCTTTTTAAGGGAATTTCTAAGGTCGTTAATCCGCTGCTCTATGCCGGCAGTCGCATTGATGTTGATTTCTTCAAGGCGGCCGCTAAGGACGATATTCATCTGGGTCAGGGCCTCATCGATAAGCTCGTACATCTGAAGTATGCCGTGGTTAATCTCGTCATTGAACCAAAGCTTATGGTCGCGTTTGCGGCGCATGATACGGGCCAGGCTGAAGCAGCTGTCGCCAACGGACTCCAGCTCCCCTATCTCACGCATCATTGAACGGATCTTAAGTTTGGTTTCATCAGACAAGTGGGCGGAACCGACGTCTCCAAGGTACTTGCCAATCTCGTTCTCCATCTTGTCGCTGACATCCTCACCCTTCTTGATACGCTCGAAGAGCTTCTCAAAGGGCTGGTCTTCCTGAGTAGCATAAAGATCACGCACCAGGCTGAAGAGACGCTGGGTCTGTTCTCCGAAGGAAACAATCTCTTTCTGTGCCTGAAGTACGGAAATTTCCGGGGTCTTCATGATACCGCCGCGAATAAACTGCAGACGGAATTCATCCTCTTCTTCTGACTGCTTCTTCTTGATGAACTTGCAAACCAGCTTTTCTATCTGCGGAATGAACCAGATAAGGATGGATGTATTAATAAGGTTGAAGCAGGTATGGAAGGCTGCCAGTGCGAATGAAAGCTTGGTAGGATCCTGCTCCGATGCAGTAGGATCCAGGTCAACCAGACCGCAAACCATCCTTACAAAGGGGAAGAAGAAAATAAGCACCCAAATAACGCCGAAGACGTTGAACAGAAGGTGCGCCATAGCCGTACGGCGGGCCTGGGTATTGGCATTCAGGGCGGCCAGATTGGCTGTTACGGTAGTACCGATGTTTTCACCCATTACCAAAGCAATACCCTGATAGATGGTAATCGCACCCGTAGCACAAAGAACCATCGTTATGGCCATAAGGGCTGCGGAACTCTGCACCAGCGCCGTCAGGACGGTACCTATAAGCAGGAATAGCAATATGGTAACGTAATTTGTCTTGAAACTTGCAAAGAAGTCCACAACGGCCGGATTGCTGGCCAGGTCCATCTCTACGCCCGTGGTCTTAAGCATGCCCAGGGCAAAGAGCAGGAAACTGAGTCCAAAGAGGAAGTCTCCTATGTAGCGATGCTTGCCCAGTTGGATAAGGATGATACCTATAAGGAAGGCTGGCCAGACCAGATTTGCGATGTTGAAGGAGAAGCCGGCAGACATGATCCAGGCGCTCATTGTGGTACCGATGTTGGCACCCATAATGATCGATATGGCCTGAGTCAGCGTCAGCAGGGCCGCATTCACGAACGACACCGTCATTACGGTTGTCGCAGCGGATGATTGCACGGCCACGGTAACCAGAGCACCTGTTGCTACGCCAGAGAATCGGTTGGATGTCATTGCACCCAACAAATGTCGAAGCTGAGGGCCTGCCATCTTCTGCAAAGCCTCGCTCATCACCTTCATTCCGTAAATAAGAAGGGCGATGGAGCCCAGAAGTTTCAAAACAATTAGCATATTCGGGTAATTTGCTGCAAATATAATAAATATATTTCTACAGACTATTACTTACAAAAATGGTTGTACATTCTGGTGAGGGTGCCGTTGATGATGTTCTGGTCACCTTCGCCGTCCACCTTGCAGCCACTGCTTATCATGACAAGGCCGTAGCTGCGGTCCGGAGCAAAGTACATGGCACTGCGAAGTCCGTATGCGCCTCCGGTGTGGCCTACGAGCGTTACGCCGGGGATGCGGTCATCCACGATACCAATTGCAAGGCCGTAATGCTCTTCGTCTGAACGAGGAGTCTGCATTGACTGTGAATGCTCTTTTGTAATGAGCGTAACACCGTCCGGAGAAGTACCGTAGCCCATGTGCATCATCATGTATTTGGCAAGGTCGCAGGCAGAAATCTTCATACCGCCGGTAGGTGAAAATACGGGAGTATCGTAACCGAAGCGGTAATTGTCGATGCGGTCGCGGCGGGGAGCATAAGCCTCTGCCTGCTCTACCATCTTATCCTGCTTAGCGTCGTAATTGTAAAGCTTGACAAAGCGGGACGTATCAAGGGAATCTACACAATAGCCGCCATACAGTCCAAGGGGTTCAAGGACATGATGCACTACATATTGGTCGAACCTTTCACCAGACAGTTTCTCTATGAAGGTGCCCACCATATTGTAGTTCAGGTTGCAGTACTCGTAGCCTTCGCCGGGAGCGTAGTCGTTATAGCATTTTGCCCAGTTGGGATTTGCATCGGGATTGATGACGTCAAGGGTAAAGTAGCCCTGGCTGTCATTGAGGCTGGATGTATGGGACATCAAAAGCTCAAGGGTGATGACTTTGTCCGGGAACTTGGGGTTGCGCACGGGGAAACCGGCCAGGTCGCTGACATCGGTATCAAGGCTTACAAGGCCTTTTTCTACCAGTTGCAGCATTGAAACTGCGCTGAAAGACTTGGAAATAGAGGCAATTCTGAACAGCGAATTATCCTGTACAGGCTCCTGGGTTTCAATGTCTTTAACACCGAAGTTCGCATGGTAAACAATCTTGTTGTCCTTTACCACTGCTACGGCAAGTCCCACATTGCCCATCTGCTGGCGATATGCCTCGATGTCTTTAACAAAGGCTTCCTCTGCGTTTTCTCCGCATGAAAGTGTCATGGCAGCAACTGCTGCAAGAACAAAGAATCTGAGTTTCATATTTTGAAAAAAAGTTTTAGTGCAAAGTCCTTACAAAAATAGCAAATTATTTCAAGAATAGCTAACTTAGCGGTATGGAAAAAAAGAGATACATACAGGTTATTGTTCCGCTCAGGCTTGAGTGGTTCCCGTATTATCTTTTACCAGAGGAAATGGACGTTCATCGTGGCAGCCGAATCAAGGTAAACTTCGCCGGCAGGCCATACAGCGCCGTTGTAATCAATACAGACTGTCCTGCTCCCGCCGATCCTTCCAAAGTCAAGTTTGCCGATGCCCCCGATAATCTTCCGGATATAACCGAGGCTGAACTCAAACTGTGGAAGTTTATCGCAGACTATTACCTCTGCACCATCGGAGAGGTGTACAAGATTGCCTGTCCATCCGTCATCGTCAAACAAGACCAGACGGCCAGGATAGCAAGGTTGCATGAGGCCCTGGAAGACAAGCTTGCCAAGGCCGAGGCGGCACGGGAAGGCACAAAAAAGAAGGCTGCACTGCTTGAGTCCGCCCGGCGCATCAAGGAGCAGTTGGCCCTGCTGGACGACACCCTGCCCTGGGAGCCTGTTCAGGCCAAACTAAGCAAGGCCCAGACAGAAGCCTTGGGCGCCATCAGAAGATCATTCATCGACGGCAAGCCAGCCCTTCTGGACGGCGTAACCGGCTCCGGAAAAACAGAAATCTACATAAGCCTGGCAAGCGAAACCCTTGCCCAGGGACGCAACGCCCTTATTCTGGTCCCGGAGATTGCACTCAGCGGTCAGCTTGAAGAGCGTCTGCTCGCCTATTTTGGGCCGCGCCTTTATACTTACCATTCCGCAGAGTCCGCCGGCAGCCGCAGTCTTGTGACCGATGCCGTCAGGAAAAAGCCCTACGTTGTGCTGGGAACGCGTTCTGCCATCTTCCTGCCGCACAAGAATCTTGGGCTTGTCGTGGTGGACGAAGAGCACGACAGCGCATACAAACAGGACTCTACGCCACGATATAACGGCCGCGACTGCGCAGCCGTACTGGCAACCATCCACGGAGCTAAACTTCTGCTTGGTTCGGCCACGCCGTCACTGGAAACTCTTTTCAACTGCTTTAACGGGAAATATGTCCGGATAGTCCTGAGAGAAAGATACTTCGGCAGCAAGGGTTCAACCGTGGAAATAATTGACACTCAGGCAGAATTCAAGAAGAACGGCATGGTCGGAAGCTTCTCCAGGAAGCTTATCGCACAAATACAAAAGACCCTTGACAAAGGCGGCCAGGTGCTGGTTCTTCGCGCCCGCAGGGCCTATTCCACAGCCATGCAATGCACTGTCTGCGGAGAAATAGTGAAGTGCCCGCGCTGCAATGTTCCGATGAGCTATCATAAAGATTCCGGCCAGCTGGTTTGCCATTACTGCGGGGCGCGTAAGGCATCGCAGCCCTGCCCCTCCTGCGGCGGAACCCTGCAGGGCATGGGCTCCGGCACGCAGAAGATAGAAGAGGAAGCATCCGCCTTGTTCCCGGACGCAGCCATTGCACGCCTTGACGGCGATACCCCGGCCGCAGAAAGGAAGGTTATCACAGAGGAATTTTCTTCTGGCAAGATTAAGATTCTTATTGGCACTCAAATACTTACAAAGGGTTTTGACTTTCCGGACGTCAATCTTGTCGCAGCTATCGGGGCGGACAACCTGATTGGACTGATGGACTTCCGCGCAGACGAAAAGGCGGTACAGGTTCTGTCCCAGCTTCAGGGCCGGGCCGGACGCCGCTCCACGGCAGGCATGCTCATGGTCCAGACTTCCCGCAGCGACCATCCCGTTTACAAGTTCCTGTCCGGGCAGATCGCACCGGAAGTATTTGAGTCTGAGATGCTTGCGCAGCGCAAGGAATTCGGCTATCCGCCTTATGCAAGGATGATAGATTTCATACTGCAGGATAGCTTCGAGCAGCGCCTGAACAACCTGTCCATGCTGCTATCTGAAAGACTCGGCCGCACAAAGGCCGGAACACTTCTTGGTCCATTTTCTCCCAGCGTAGATAAAATTGCAGGAAGGCACATCCGAATCATCCGCCTATCCCTGGCAAGAAACAAGAGCCTTCAAAGCACAAAAGATGCCCTCCACAAGCTTGTAGCAGACTTTGAGTCCTACCACAAATGGTCCGGACACATATCGATAGACGTAGACCCGCTTTGATTATTTCGGAGAAATAAGTATATTTGCAGATTGCATATTGTACGATTTTTGAAGAGACAGTCAGAAAACTTGATATATGGGTAAAGTCATAGCTATAGCAAACCAGAAAGGTGGAGTTGGAAAGACCACTACGGCAATCAACCTTGCCGCATCGCTGGCCGTACTTGAAAAGAAGGTCCTTGTCATTGACTCGGACCCTCAGGCAAACACCACCTCCGGTCTAAATTTCTCTCCTGACAACGACCAGAAAAGGACACTGTACGAGGTCCTCATCGGCCAGCTGGACATAAGGGACGCCCTTATCCAGACAGAGATGAACAACCTGCACATGATCCCCTCCCACATCAATCTGGTTGGAGCAGAAATAGAAATGCTTGAAACCGAAGAGAGGGAATCCGTAATGCGCAAGGCACTGGCCCCCGTGAAGGATGACTATGACTACATTATCATTGACTGCTCCCCTTCACTTGGCCTGATTACAGTTAACGCCCTTACCGCAGCGGATTCTGTCATTATCCCCGTCCAGCCGGAATTCTTCGCGCTGGAAGGACTGGGCAAGCTTCTGCAGACCATCCGCCTGGTAAAGAACGGACTCAACCCCAACCTTACCATCGAAGGCTTTGTGGTAACCATGTTCGACGGCCGCACCAAGGTTCACACCCAGGTTGTAGGAGAACTCAGGGAGCACTTCAAAGACCTCATCTTCAAGACAATTATCCAAAGAAACATCAGACTGTCAGAAGCGCCGTCGCACGGAAAGCCTATCATCCTGTACGACGTAATGAGCAATGGTACAACAAATTACCTGAACCTTGCAAAAGAAGTGCTTCAGCGCAATAACGAATACCCCGCAGACGAGGAGGAACCGGATTATGAATAAACCCGTACACGGCCTTGGAAAAGGCCTCGGAGCCCTTTTGGGCGAAGTTGACAGTGTTCAGTCACTGCGCAAGCCTATTGGCTACGTTAACAAGGAAATAGCCGGCACTAAGGAGCCCCAGGACACATCCGACATTCTGAGGATCCCTATCGATATGATAGAGCCGAACCCCTTCCAGCCCCGTCTGTCCTTTGACAAAGAGGCACTGGAAGAGCTGGCAGAAAGCATCCGCACCTTCGGCCTGATTCAGCCTGTTACCGTCCGTCGTCAGGTTAACGGCAAGTACCAGATAATCAGCGGAGAACGCCGTTACCGCGCCTGCCGTCTGGCCGGCATGGACATGATTCCCGCATACATCCGCGACGCCAATGACCAGGGAATGCTGGAAATGGCCATCGTAGAGAATATCCAAAGGGAGAATCTGGACCCTATCGAGGTTGCGATGAGCTACCGTCGCCTGATAGAGGAATGCAACCTTACCCAGGAGCAGATGGCAGAAAGAGTAGGCAAAAAACGTGTATCGGTAACCAATTATCTAAGACTTTTGAAACTGCCCGCCAAGGTGCAGCACGACATAAAGGTGGGCCTGCTTAGCGTTGGCCATGCAAAGGTTCTGCTCTCAGTAGAGGACCCCGTCGCCCAGGAGCAGCTGTGCGACCTTGTAATCAAGAACGACATGAGCGTCCGCGCCCTGGAAGACAAACTAAAGAAGCTGTCCAAAGAGCAGGAGGATGCACCGATCCAGCATAAGCAGCAGGAACTTCCTGACGACTATTACAAGGTTCTGGAGCATATGGGCAAGTACTTTGGCAATAACATAAGCCTTAAGCGCACCGCTGCCGGAAAAGGCACGATGACAGTACGCTTCGACTCCGACCAGGAAATGTTCAACTTCTTAAAAGCTCTGGAAGAGTCCGGACTGTAAACCGTCGCGCTGTGCTCAAATTTCTGAAAATAAGCATATTACCTCTTCTGCTACTGGCCCTGGCATCAAGGCCGGCTGCCGCGCAGTTCATCGAAGGCGAGGGCGGCTTCCGCAAGGATGCCTTCACCCAGCAGTATAACCAGGATTCTACCAGCCGCAGGGACACATCGGACGTACTCTTTTCCTTCAAGGAATACTTCGGCGCCCTAGGGCACAAGAACGAAATAGGCAACGGCAAATTGTTCGGCGGTTCGATGGTGTTTCTTGGAGGCCAGCAGATCTATAACAAGCAGTACTGGAAGCTTCCCATCATTTACGGAGGCATAGGTGCAGGAATCGGTCTGGGCATTCATTACAACAAAAAGTGGCACAGCACCGGAGACCCGTCGTTCAAAAAGACCAGGAACTGGTGCATCGCCGGAGCGGCCCTGACATACTGGGGCATGCTGATGGACGGAACTGTCAACTACCACAAAGGCCGCGAAGACACCCATATAAGGGCTTCCAAGGCCACTGTTTACTCATTGCTCCTCCCCGGTCTGGGACAGTTCTACAACGGCGAATACTGGAAGATTCCGGTTTATTATACCGGCCTGCTGTTTACCGCCAGCTACATTCATCACTGGAACGTCAACTATCACAGATACCTTCGTATTTACAACGAGATTACAGACCCGGACATTGAATATACCGGCCGAATTCAGGCATCCACGGCGCAGTATTACAGGAATATATCACGCCGTTACAGAGACTACTTCATTGCCGGTTTCATTGCTGTTTATCTGCTGCAAGTGATTGATGCAAACGTATTTGCATTCATGCAAAACTTCGACGTCGACGACAACATTTCCTTTAATATGAGCCCGACCGTCCTGCCTCCCGGCAGTTATTATGCAAGCGGAGGTTTATCCTCTCCCGCCTTCGGCATGCGGATAGGACTCACATTCTAGGCGTTTTGATTTGAAATACAATGTTATGAAGATATACGGACAAATACTTGCCCTTGCCGCATTTGCGGGCCTTGTCGCAGGCTGCGGCGTAACCGGCGGAGATAAACTCCGCAACGAAAACAAAAATCTTAAGGAACAGGTGGCAACCCTTCAGGCACAGCTTGACGAAGCCATTGCAGAGCGCCACGCTGCAGACAGTCTGGCAGACGAGATCCTTAGCGTTTACGAAGAAAACGAAGATAAGAACTACACCCAGGAAGAAATGGACAGCCTGCTGAACCTTTGGTACCTGCATCGCCAGAGCGGAAGCACAGAATCACTTCTTGCCGCAGAGACGGAAAAATTCTCTTCCAACGTGCCGGACAGCGTCTTCATTAAAAGACTGGCATCAATCAACTCCTTCATAACCCTGCCGTACAACGAGACAGTGCGCAACTACATGATCATGTACGCAGAGAAGATGCCTTCAAGGATGGCCTCAATGCTGAGTCTGGCAGAGTACTACTTCCCTATCATTGAAGAAACCCTGGATGCTTACAACATGCCTCTGGAGCTTAAATACATGGCCATAATCGAGTCTGCACTTAACCCCACGGCCGTTTCAAGGGTCCGTGCAAAAGGAATGTGGCAGTTCATGTACAGTACAGCCAGAAGCTATGGTCTTAAGATAAATTCCTATGTAGACGAGCGCTTCGACCCCGTAAAATCGGTTGATGCCGCAGCCCGCTACATGAAGGATGCTTACGATATTTTTGGAGACTGGAGCCTGGCTATATCGGCTTACAACTGCGGCTTCGGCAACGTGAGCAAGGCTATCCGCAGGGCCGGGAAAAGCGACTTCTGGTCCATATATCCCTACCTACCCAGGGAGACCAGGGGCTATATGCCGGCATTCGTGGGTGCCATGTATGCATTCAACTTCTATAAAGAGCATGGCATCAGGCCCGAGGCTTCCCCGCTTCCGCCCCATGTAGATACCTTCTACATCAAGAAAAACCTGCACTTCAAGCAGATAACAGAGGTCGTAGGCGTACCGGAGGACGATTTAAGGAACCTTAATCCTCAGTACATCAAAGAAATCATTCCCGGCAACGAGGGAACATCAATTCTTAGGATACCTTCCAAGTTCTCCAGCTCGTTCATAGAGTACGAGGATTCCGTTTACCGTTACAAGGCTGCGGAGATATTCTCTCCCGCCACCCTGTCCGACATTCATGACGGAGCTTCCCGCGACTATGAGAGAGTGGTTTACAAGGTCAAGAGCGGCGACTACCTTGGCAAGATTGCGTCCAAATACCATGTTACCGTAGCCCAGATAAAGAAGTGGAACGGCCTGCGCAGCAACAACTTACGTGTTGGACAGAGACTGGAAATCTATCCCGGAGGCCGCGGTCCGGTTAAGTCTACCTCTGAGAAGAAGGCCACCGTTTCAACAGAGAAGAAGAAAGACACTGCAGGCTCTGCCACAACCTCCGGAGAATATACAATCTACAAGGTAAAGAGCGGCGATACCCTGTCCAAGATTGCATCAAATTATCCCGGAGTCTCTGCCAAGAACATCATGGACTTTAACGGCATGAAGAATTCCAAGATTAGCGTTGGACAGAAGCTCAAGATTCCCCGCAAATAACTGAGGACCAATTTAATAGCTATAAGCCACCGATAACCGGAGTTCCGGTACCGATGGCTTTTTGTTTTTCCAGTAGCCGGTAAACGAAACCCTGGCATAACAGCTCAGGCCTCCGCGGCGTCCCAGAGAGAACTTTGCCTTGTAGTATGCAGATGCGGCAAAGCCCCGGCCATAATATGAGGGCACAAGGAAGCTGCCGGGCGCGTCCCTCTCGTAGCTGTACACACGGTCGTTCCACTTATCTACCCAGAAAAGAGTGACACGCAGCCATAGCCGGTTGCCCTTTTCCGGTCCGATGCCGGATTCTGCATAGCTCAGTAATCCGGTTTTATCACAGTGTACGGCATCCAGGCGCAGATTGACGGCATAAGAAGGCCGGGTATAGCAAAGATCAGAGCGCAGTTCAGACCTTGTACGCCCGTTGCCATAGTCTCTTGTGCGGTACTGAGCCTTTAGTTTCAAAGCCCAAACGGGGCTTATTTTAAATATATCCGATACGATGATTTTCAGCTGTTTACGCTTTTGGGAGAGGCGGCAGGCGAAGTCCGCCGAGGCCGCCAGGTCACCGCAGCCGTAAGAAAGCGTGATTCCGGACTCGTCCGAAGTCTTGCTCCAGGTGCGAAGCGCCCCTGAGTGCTTTCCGGAAAAACCGGCCGGATAGTACCTTCCCTGAAAGCCCAATCGTCCCCGCTCCCCTATTGGAAAAACAGCCCCACAAAGGCCCGCAAGCGCTTTTTTCATTTCCACAGCAGCTTCCGCAAAAATGTCTATACCACTGAAGCAGAAGCGGCAGTCCGCCGATGCCACGGAGTCATAGTAAGAGATCCCAAACTGCCCGACGGGCAGAAGCCAGCTAAGGTTACCGCCGGGCCCCTTTGCCCAGAAAGGACTCAGTATCAGCCGCTTCCAGCTTATTATAGCAGCGGCGCCGCGCACGCTGCTGCCGGCAAGAGAGGTACTTCCGACTATACCGGAGCCTCGCTTGTAAAGCGCCAGCGGCGTAGCTGCGCCGGAAAAAGACATGCCGCTCCAAGCTGCCAGCCCCTGTCCAAAGCGGAAAGCGAAGTCTCCGGCGACAACGCGCACCCGTCCGTAATCCGCTCCCACATAGAAGGCGCGGGCAGAGGGCGGCCACAGGTCTTTGTCGGCATAAACAGTCCTTGCCGCAAGGGCGGCATCGGCCCAGGAGGTTTCCGCCTTGACACGGCCCAACCAGGCCGCCGCATCCTTTTTTGCCCGAAACTGCCCGGTAGCATTTACAGAAGTGCCGGCTGCGGGCTTCCCGGTGCTCTTTTCAAAGGACAGGAAGGGTGCCAGAGCCTCTGCCAAATACTCTCCGAAGCCATCCACAAGGGCAAGCTCAGCCACGGAAAGAATCTCGCCCATACGCTCCCGGTAGTCCAGGATACTGGCTACCTGGTAAGGAGAGAACAGGCCGCATCGGACTAGGGCCGACTTGTTACAGTCGTTAAGGCGCAAGGGACTTGAATAATAGTGCTGCAGCCGCCAAAGGTCGGTCTCGTCAAGGGAAGAGACAACGGAGGCATCGCCGTAAAGGCGGTAAATTGCAGACTCAAAATCCTGGGCAGCCAGCATCGGAACAAGAATCAGAGGGAACAGAAAACAAAAGAGAAATCGAAGCATATCCTAAGAATTAGGACACAAATAAAATGGGAAAAAGCTTGCTTTAAGCTAAATGCTAAAAAAAATTCACAAACTTTAACTTTTAATTCGTAAATTTGAACTTTATACAGGAAAAACAATTTTTTCATATATGAAACCGGCTATAAAACTACACGACAAAACCTTCGTACCGTCTATTCCCTACGAAAGAGTCTGTGCCGCAATTGACACACTTGCAGACAAGATTAACACTGATTACTGCGGATGCACCAGACCTCCCGTGCTTCTTTGCATCCTGAACGGTTCAATCATGTTCACGGCAGAGCTGATGAAGCGCCTTAACTTCAACTGCGAACTTGCCTGCCTGAAGGTATCATCCTACGAGGGCACAAAATCTACAGGTGAGGTAAAGCGAATGGACTTTACCGGAAACATCAAAGGCAAGGATGTCATCATTGTTGAAGACATCATAGATTCCGGCAACACCATTGAGGCTCTGACAAAGATTGTTAAGGACGAAGGAGCTTCCAGCGTTAAGGTTTGCACCATGCTCTTCAAGCCGGCTTGCTACAAGAAAAACATCAAGATCGACTACAGCGCCCTTTCTATTCCGGACGATTTCATTGTTGGATTCGGCCTTGACTACAACGAGCTTGGTCGCAACTACATGGACATTTACGTTCTGGACAAGACAAAGTAAACTCTTTAAAATCAGACACTTATGAAATACTACATTTTGTTCGGTCCTCCCGGTGCAGGTAAAGGCACCCACGCCGGAGCCATAGCAGAGAAATACAATCTCAAGCACATCTCCACAGGTGAGCTTCTACGTGCAGAGATAGCCGCAGGCAGCAAGCTCGGCATGGAAGCAAAGACCCTTATCGACGCCGGTTCCCTTGTTCCGGATTCAGTAGTAGAGGGAATGATAGAGAACGCATTCAACACCATCAAGGGTGTGGATGGTTTCCTTCTTGACGGCTTCCCCCGCAACCTTTCACAGGCAAAAGACTTGGACGCAATTCTTGCGAAACGCGGAGAAAAGGTTACCGCCGTTATTTCCCTTATGATTGATGACGACGTAATCCGTCAGAGAATCGCTCACAGGGCTGCAATTGAAGGCAGGGCTGACGACGCATCCGATGCCGTTATCACCAACCGCATCAAGACATATCACGCTCAGACCGAGCCCCTCATTGAATTCTACAAGAATGCCGGTAAATACTATGAGTGCGACGGCAACAAAGGCACCATAGAAGACAACCGCAACAGGGTTCTTGCTCTGGTAGAGTCAATAAAATAAATCAACATATTAAATAACCACCGCCACATGAGACGCACAATTAAACTTTACATCTTTCAGGCGGCAGTAATGCTTTTCGCCTGTACTTTTGGCGCTAACGCCCAGACTATCAAAGTCAATCCCAAGTTCGGCAATGTTTCCAAGGCAGAGCTGGAGATGACGGAATATGCCCCGGACACCTCTGCGGTGGCGGTTATTTTGTATAAAGGAGCTGAAACGGAGGTTGATATCAACCTTCACAGGGACAATACGTTCGCCATCATCAAGAAGGTTCACGAACGCATCAAAGTCCTTAAGGAGCCCGGCACAAGATACGCCAACTTCGAGTTCGGTTACACCTACACCAACAGCCTTAAAGAAGAAATCAAGAACATCAAGGTAGAAACCTACAATCTTGTGAACGGCAAGACGGAAAAGACCAAGATGTCCAAGAAATTCAAGTTCGACGAGAAATTCACAGAAAACGTCCGCAGGGTTTCCTTCACCGCCGAGAATGTTAAAGTAGGTTCTGTCATAGAGGTCGAATATACCTTCGAGTCCCCTAACTACACCAATGTTCCGGACCTGGTCTTCCAGACCGACATTCCAATCAATCAGGTAGTAGAAACCTTCAGCTACCCGGAATATTTTACTTTCAAAAAGACCCAGCGTTCACTGGAGCACCTGGACTACTCCCAGTCAGAAGAGAATGCCTCTGAAATGATTGGAATGAGCACCCTGAGCTACCGTTTGTTCACGGACAAGTTCTCTGCAGTGGATATGCCCGCCATGGTGGACGAGAATCTTTCCTTCAATTCTGCCCAGTACAGGAGCCGCGTGATTTACGACCTTGGCGGCGTTTACATCCCCGGTGTTGTTAACAAGACCTTTAACAAGAACTGGGCTGCCGTAGACCATGACTTCATAGATGCCGGAATCCTCAAAGACTTTTTTGCCAAATACCGCGACAAAGACGAGCTTCTTGCCGCAGTTGCAGGAATAGAAGAAGATGAGGCCAAGATTGCCGCAGTGGTGAAGTTTGTCGCAGACCGCGTAAAATGGAATGACGATGTTGACAAGTATCCGTCACCGGCCAAGGACGTGCTTAAAAAAGGCACAGGAGATTCCGCTGACATCAACGCACTTGTCGCAAGCGCCCTCAATACCATCGGCTACAAGGCCGAGCCCGTATTCCTGAGACGCAGGACAAGGGGGATACTGGTTATCTTCCAGATAACGGCATCCGCTTTTGACGCCCTTATGATAAAGGTTACCGCACCTGACAATTCCAAGGTTTGGTATCTTGATGGTGCCAGAAAAGACGGCTACCTTAACGTTCTGCCGGCGCACTACCTTGTAGAACAGGCCAGGCTCATTAATGAGAGCGAATTTGGCGAATGGGTAGATCTAAGGAACCTCAGCCGTCACAAGATAGTTCATTCAATTGTCTCATCCCTGGACGAGACCGGTCTTATGACTGGCTCTGCCAAGACAGAGGCGACGGGCGCTTACTCTTACAGCGTCAAGGCCAAATACCATGGTGCAGAATCCCAGGAAGCATATCTCGAGGCCCTTCAGAACCGCGACGAGCTTGATGAACTGTCAGAATTCCAGATTGACGACAGCTACGGCCCGACTGCATCCCTCAGCTATCAGTTCGAAAAAGAATACTCCCTTACCGGGGACAAGATTTACTTCAAGCCCTTCCTTTCCAAATTTCACTCAGAGTCTTATTTCCGCAAGGAAACAAGAAAGATTCCTATTGACTTTGAACAGCCGGAAGACTTTTCTTACATCGCCCTTGTAGACCTTCCTGAAGGATGGGAAGTAGAGGAAATGCCAGAGCCGATAAAGCTGACCTGCCCTCCCGTTAATGCCAAACTGGTTTTCACCTGCCAGAATATGGGCGGCAAACTGATAGTAAGGTACAACGTCAACATCAACGAAATGGTTGTAGCTGCAGATCACTATGCAGACCTCAGGGCATTCTGGGAGCAGCTGGTCAACATTGAAAAATCTGTAATAGTACTTAAGAAGAGCAACCAGTAAAGTCCTTGCCTATGCAGACCAGGCGTATCATCCCCATTTTGCTGATGCTTCTGCCTCTCTCCTTGCATGCGCAGAACAAGGCAAACGCTGTAATACTGAAAGACGAAGAAGTTTATACGCTGTCTTCGCCCACATCGGCTGAGCTTACAGTCACCAGGGTTGTCAGCGTACTGTCAGAGGCAGGAGAAGCAGAGGCTGTCTTTTACGTATTTACAGACCGATACAGGTCCATATCGTCCTTCAAGGGGACCATTGAGAAAGAAGGCCAGAAGCCCAAGAAAATAGGGAAAGGTGAACTCAGGACAGTTTCACTGGCTTCAGGCCTGGCAGAAGATGGCTTCATTACAGCATACTCCCCTTCTATGCCATGCCCGTACACAATCACCTACGAGTACACTATAAGCTATAAAAAGGCAATTGCCACTTTCCCGGTTTATAGCCCAATAAACACGGACAAAAGCAAACTGGCCTATGGCAGTTTTATCATAAGAGTCCCCCAGGACTACAAGATACAGTATTATTCCAACCTGCTTGAAGGGCCGCAGACCGATCCTAATTCCAACTACGACAGCTACAAGTGGGAAGTGAAGAATTACGATGGCTATGTAGATGAGAGCTTCATGCCGTCCAGATCACAGCTCACCCCACTGCTACTGTCCGCCCCGGTTGAATTTACCTACGCCGGGACAAAAGGTTCCCAAGCCACCTGGAAAGAGGCCGGCCAATGGTGCTACGACCTTGTAAAGGATACCAACGACCTGCCTGCAGACTTTATAGCAAGGGTGAAGGAAATGACCTCCGGCTGTACGACTGATCTTGAAAGGATTAAGGCAGTATACAACTACCTGAGGAAAGAAACCAGGTACGTAAGCATTCAGCTTGGCATTGGCGGATACAAGCCCTTCCCCGCATCCGTGGTCCAGAAATCGGGATTCGGAGACTGCAAGGGCCTCAGCAATCTGGCAAGATGCATGCTGGCCGCCATCGGCATCGACTCATACTACACAATACTGCACACCAAGAAGGCTAAAATGTTCCCGGGCTTCTGCAGCTTCACACAGATGAACCATGCAATGCTTTGCGTGCCACTGCCGGAAAAGAATGACACCCTGTGGCTGGAATGCACCAATCCTACCTTCCCGTTCGGATACAGGCACGAAGACATTGCCGGCCACGACGTACTTTGCATTTCAGAGGATGGAGGAAGGCTGCTTAACGTTCCCACTTACCCGGACAGCCTGAACAAGGTTGTAACCGACACAGAAGTAGTATTGCACGAAGATGCATCGGCAAACGTGAAGGTAGAAAAGCACATTTATTCCTCTAATGTTGAGAGCTGGTTAAGTATAAGGGACCAGAAGCCGGAAGATGTCAATAAAAAACTGTCCAAGGGCCTGAGCGTTTTGCCTCAGAACCTGAAGCTGAGCAGCGTCAAAGACAACTTCGACGCTTATGACGGTCCCGGCTACTCCCCTGAAATGACACTATCCTACAACTTTGACTGCTGGCAGTATGTAAACCAGATGGGTAACCGCCTTTTCATTCCCGGCAATCCCGTTCCAAAGGGCATGAGCTTGCAAAGAGGGAAAAGGATAAACGACATTGTATCAGGGCATTGTGAAACAGCCATCGACCATATTAAAGTGACCCTTCCTAAAGGATACACCCTGGAAAGCATACCGGAGGACATAAACCTTGACACCGACTGGGGTACATTCAAGTCATCGGTAAAAGAGGAAGGAGGCGTAGTTTATATAAGCCAGGTCTTCCATCTTAAGAAGTTCAACAAGCCGGCTGCGGATTACACCTCATTCAAGCAATTTATCCGCACCCTTAACAAGAGCGCGGAAGCAACGCTTGCACTGGTTAAGAAATAAATTAAGCGTTCAGAGCATCCCACAGAAGGTCTTTCAGTTCTGAAAGGCCTTCTCCAGTTACTGACGAAATCATAACGGAAGGAATGGTCTTGGGAAGATGCTTGCGAACCTTTGCACGAAGTTCGTCGTCTGCCAGGTCACATTTGGTAATTGCCAGGACACGGTCTTTGGACAGAAGCTCCGGGTTATACTCCTTAAGCTCCTTTAACAGCACCTTGTAGCTGGCATTGACGTTCTCTTCTTCTGCAGAAACCATGAAGAGCAGTACAGAGTTACGCTCTATATGGCGAAGGAAACGAAGGCCGATGCCCTTACCCTCGTGCGCACCCTCAATAATACCGGGTATGTCTGCCATCACAAAGGATCTGTCGTCGTAGTATTTGACTATACCAAGGTTCGGTTCAAGCGTAGTGAAAGCATAGTTTGCAATCTTGGGCTTGGCAGATGTAATAGAGGCGAGAAGGGTCGATTTTCCGGCATTGGGGAAACCTACAAGGCCCACGTCGGCCAGAACCTTCAGCTCCAGGATGAACCAGCCTTCCTGACCGTCCTCACCGGGCTGGGAATAACGGGGTGTCTGGTTGGTGGCAGATTTGAAGTTGTTGTTGCCAAGGCCGCCCTTACCTCCGCGGCAAAGGATACGGTCCTCGCCGGGAGTAACCATTTCAAAGAGGACTTCCCCGCTTTCTGCGTCCTTTACTACCGTGCCGACAGGAACGTCCAGAACAACATCGGCGCCCTGCTTGCCCTTGCAAAGGGCTGCGCCGCCGGCTTCTCCGTTATCTGCCTTGACAACCTTGCGGTACTTAAGGTGGATAAGAGTCCAGAACTGGGGATTGGCCCTAAGGATCACGTGGCCGCCGCGGCCGCCGTCTCCGCCGTCCGGACCGCCTTTGGGAACGTACTTTGCCCTGTGCAGGTGTACTGAACCGGCGCCGCCGTGTCCGCTTGCACAGAAGATTTTTACATAATCGATAAAGTTACTCTCTGCCATAAGCCGCTAAATTATCAAAAAACGGCCGACTTTTCAGCCGGCCGCTGCTGTGCGCGAGATCAGACTCGAACTGACACGCCAGTAATAGGCACTACCTCCTGAGAGTAGCGCGTCTACCAATTTCGCCACTCGCGCTCAGAATGGACTGCAAATATAGGAGTTATTTTTGGAATTCCAAATAGAAAACAGGACTTTTAGGTCAAATGTTCTGCTCCACAAGCCGGCGCTTACCCTTATCACACTCCTTGCATAGTCTACATCTATGGAAATGTCCTCCAGAGACGCAGCATTCCAGTCATAACCAGCCTCAGACATGTATTCGCCAATTGCAAAAGACCGTACAACAGTGCCGCCGGCATCCTTCAGATCCAGCATAAGGGAAGTATCTCCCTGACGGGGCACCCTTACCACCCCACCCTGGTCTATGTGGACTGCATAAGCGCCGGGGACAAGCTCCCCTTCTGCATACTGGCCGCAATATGCCGCCCTGACCGTCATGCTCAGGGTGGAAGGCAAGGGCTTAAGGGAAACCTCAAGATTGCAGAATTCCTTGGCAAGAACCGGAGTAAGCTCCGCGAACTCCCCTTTCACATGCAGCCTTTTCCTATATAGGAAGAGCTGCGGGAAAGGCTCGCCCTCAGATACCCTTACGGCATCGTTCTTAAAGTCAACAGACGAAACAGTACACAAAAAAGGATCTCCTGAAACAGGGAAAGAGACAACGGTATTATCCTTTCCCAGCGTTACCGGATGCGAACTTTCCTGGCCGTCGGGGGACGTAATCCTTACATAAACGCTCTCAAGGGATTCCGTGGCAGGAGGCAGATTCAACCTGAGCATCGCAGGGCAATGCTCCCTATCCTCCTTTACGGAACACCCGGGGTATAGGAGCGAAGCTGCAAGAAGGAGGATAATGGGAACACGCGCAATCATAAACTTTAAAAAATTATGCTCAAAGCCAATATTACGTCTTCCGGAGACAGGAAGACCCGGGACCCCTGCTCTACCGTAAGCCCGCAAGTAGGACAGTCGTACACTTTATACTTGTCATAGCCGCTCCAGAAGCCCAAACCAAGCTCTACGTTAAGCCACGGAGCCACCATATACGAGTACCCGGCAGAGACTGCTGCTCCTATCCTGTCCCCCTCCGACGTATTTCCAGCCTTCTTTTTAGTAAAATTATATTCCTGATACTGCGCCTGGGCAGACATCCACCAGCCGGAATACACATGCCACAGCCAGTAGCGGGCGCCAAGGGAAGCACCCCTCTGCATCTTGCGGACTGCACCACCTTCCATGCTTCCATCCCGGAAAGAAAATGGATTGTAACGCACTCCGGCCGTGACACTCCAGTGCTTGGCAACTGCATAAGAGGCAGATGCGTTAAGGGTCCCCATATCTGCAAGGCCAATCATATTTGACGATACAGACCAGTTCTGCGCCCAGGCAAAACAAGCGGCCAGCATCATTGCCACCATGCAGGCGGACAGGCGCATACTTCTATTTGCCATACCTTTCAAATACCTGATTGATAATCTCCGACTTGTCCGGATAGGTAGAGAGTAACTTGCTCCTAAGCTTGCTGATATCCGTTACATCGTTGTCCAAAACCTTGAAAATCTTGCCCTTGGTTATGCCGCGCTCGTCCAGGAAAGAGAAGATTTGCGGATGGAACCAGAAATTAGCTCCGGCAACAGGCATCTCTCCGCCGTAACGCTCATTGAAGAGTTTGTTTTGCATGTAGTAGGCCCACATTTCACCAATCTCACAATAGCCGCAGTTATTGTCGCCCTCGTTCCCATAGGCCTCCCTGCCCCTGAAAATAAAGGAGGTCAATACATATTTGGCATAAGGATCCCAGAACTTAGTGCCCACCTTTGAGAAATGACTGGCATGGGCAAGCTCATGTACGGTTTCCTTGTAAATATCCTGGAAAGTTTCTGCACCCTTAGCACCGATTGTAATATCCGGAAGGAACCATTTAAGAAGTTCGGCAAAAACGCCTAAGTACTTACCAACGACGGTATTATCTATAAGCGTTCCGTGCTTCAGCATAGATGCGCTTGAAGCATTGATGCTCCAGAAAACCCAGATTCGCAGCGAGCCCGGAGGCGCTGCTACGCCATCCATACCGTCCTCTTTGCAACGCATAATATAATCGTATGCAGCCGCGCTTATGGCACTTCGCACAAACAGCTTATGGTTGCAGGTCTTGTCTATCTGGAAGTCCTGACCTTCTGCCGCCCCCTTTCCAAGCGTAGATGTAGATGCCGTTGACAGAATAAGATTGTAGCCAATCTTGAAACCCGCCTTGTTCTTGAAGGTAAGCATGTACCTTGGCTTTGAAGAGAACTTCTTGGACAGCTTGTAGTAGCCGTCCCTGTCAGTATATGCCCCGCCGCACTTTACAAAAGAATTGCAAAGGACCTTGACTCCGCCAAGTCCGAAGGGCTTGCCCCCGTTATATTCGTCGTCCACAATGGTAATCCTGCCCTGGGGGCCGGAGCTCGCCTTTGTCCCATGTATGTACAGGGCCGAATTCCCGGTTAGTTCAAAGGCCTTTTCTTCTACCTTGTCCCAGTCGATGCCGTCATCTCCGGCACGCGTAGAAGGATCATTATCAGATATGTAGCAATAGTCCAGGATTTCGAACTTGATCCCCTCCGGGAAAATAAAATCCTCCGGCAGTACGGCGTACTGCCAGGTAACGTCGCCCTCCTCTATTTCCGGGTCGTGGTAATAATCTCCATCCTTGATAATGGCATAATCCAATGGATGATCCATGAATTCCACCCCCAATTCCATCAGGGTTTCAAATTCCTTGTCATCCTTTGGCAGAAAGCGGGCATAAATGTCAGTAGGTTTAAGTGTTATCCTGCCGGCTTTGGTAGGATAGAGAGCTTCGATAGCCTTGGTAACGTTCTCTACGGTGTAGGGATCTTCCAGTTTGTCGCCCAGCTCTATTTTCTCGTGCGACAAACGCTGCCAGGGCGTATCATCCGTAATATAGGTATCGTTGGACAATACCTCAGACTTGTTGCATGCCGTGGGCACGGCCACCCACAGGCAAAGAATCAATGGTATTAACGCTGTCTTTTTCATAACTCCCGTTTTTATGGTCCGCACAAAAGTATGGGCATAAAAAGGTTTTATCAAAAAAGTAAACGTTTAACTTTAAAAATCGGCCACAGGGGCCGCTGTAGCAGCGAAAATTCTTTTCTTCTAAACGGAAAATATCGCATTGGGAACAATAAAAGAACCGGCCAACCACGCCCTGAAGGCTGCGGATGGCCGATTTTCAGACAAAAGCGTCTAACAGGAAAAAGCCCGTTTAGAACGCAACTATGGTTTTACCCTCTATTGCAGAAAGCAAATTGTTTGCAAGACGGCTTACTCCAAGACGGAAGAGGTCCTTGTTAAGCCACTCGTCGCCCAGGATGGCCTTTACTATTGAATAATAGCAAACTGCCTCCATTGCGGTAGAAACGCCGCCGGCAGGCTTGAAGCCAACCTTCTTTCCTGTTGCCTTATTGAAGGCCTTGATGCATTCGCACATAACATAAGCTGCTGCAGGAGTGGCATTTACCTCGATCTTACCAGTAGAAGTCTTGATAAAGTCTGCTCCCTCTTCCATAGAGATGAAAGAAGCCTCTGCAATCTGCTCCGGAGTAAGAAGGCCTGTCTCAAGAATGACCTTAAGGGTAATCTTGCGGCCGGCGCCGGCCTCGTCAACGGTCTTGCGCACTGCACGAAGTTCTTCGCGTACAGCATCGTACTTGCCTGCAAGGAACTTGCTAAGCGGAAGCACGATATCAATCTCGTCTGCGCCGTCCTTAACTGCCATCTCGCATTCCAGGAGCTTCACGGGAAGGAAGCTCTGTGATGAAGGGAAGCAGGCAGAAACGCAGGTTGTATGAAGCTCGGGGGTCTGCCTTGTAGTTGAAACCACCTTAGCAAAATTAGAGTAAACGCAAACTGATGCGGGGAGCGGATAAGAAGGATAAGCTTTCTTGAAAGCATTAACCTTGTTTACAAGTTTCTCTACTCCCTCGCAGGTGTCATTAGTCTTAAGCGTAGTAAGGTCCATAGCAGAAAAGCAGGTCAGGAAGACCTCTTTGCTGGCAATCTCTTCCAGTTTAGAGGAGAGTGTCTGAAGATTTGCGTCGATAGCTTCCTTGTCGGGAGCATATCCGTACTTTTTGAAAAGTTCTGCCATAATAGTATTATTTGTTTTAATGTGTTATTCTTTGACCTGTATTGAAAAACCTTCGTCGATGAGCGGCTGCACCATGGCCCGCATCTGCTCTGCAGAAAACTTCTGCAACTCTTTGGAAGGAGTTTCCCTGGCGATGGTATAAACCATTACCTCCCTTGGCTTCAGTTCCCTGACGATATCCATCCACGCATTAAGCTGCCCGGGAGCCGATGAATCGAAGCCCGGAGCTTTCAGGAACATGGTCTGAAGCACGAAATCGCCACCGAACTGCTTCAGGTTCCCTACCACCTCTGACACGCTGTAGTGGCCCTGAGGCTGGTTAATCACACCCACAAGAGCATCCGTAGCCGCATCCAACTTAAGAATAGGATTGTCCACTTTCTTAAGCGCTGCCACCACCTCTTTTTTGTGAAGCATGGTTGCGTTCGAGAGCACAGACACCTTTGCCTTCGGATAGTAAGTATCTCTAAGCCTGATGGTTATATCGATAATCTGAGAGAAGTCGGGGTTCAGGGTAGGCTCTCCGTCGCCGGAAAAAGTGATACTGTCTATAGTAGTACCGGCTTTGCTGCAGGCCTCCAGTTTAGCCTGCAAGGCGGCTTCAAGTTCTGAGGCTGAAGGCAAGTGAGTGTCCCCGTGGCCGTCCTTATTCCAACCGCATTCACAATAAATGCAGTCGAAGTTGCATATCTTGCCTTTCTCCGGCAGCAGGTTGATGCCCAGCGAACTGCCAAGCCGCCTGCTGAAGATGGGGCCAAACACTATTTCTTCCCTCATCATAGGCCTAAACAATTCTGTATGAAGCAGATGAGCTGCTAAGGCGGCCATCTGCGGTCAAATGGTCAATAAGCACAAGGCCGGGCTTCTTTCCGGGCTCGATGCTGCCAAGTACAGCCTCCTTTCCTAGGAAGGCGGCGCCGTTTCTGCAGGCCCAGGTGAGCATTTCTTCAAGTGAAAGCTCCGGGAAATTCTCTTGCAGGCAGTAAAGCTCTGAAACCATGTCAAGGCTGTCATTGCTGGACAGAGAATCCGTACCTATGGTAAGCGGAAGTCCGCTGCGGCGCAGCATCAGCACCGGAGGCAGAGCCTCGTGGATATATATATTTGATCTGGGGCAAAGTGCCACGTAGGCACCCGGGAGGGCTTTTTTCACAAGTTCCGTCCCTGCCTCAGTCATGCAAACTTCATGAACAAGAAGAACGTGTTCCTTAATAGGAAGCGGTTTAACGGCAGCCAGCCTGTCAACGAAATACTCCAGAGATGTTCCGCCCGTCACAGGAGGGGTGCTCATTCCGGCGGCCTTGCGGTTGTTCCACAACTTTCCGCTGCCGCTGCCAATCATCTCCTCTTCTTCCGGAGTCTCCTCGCTATGGAAGGATAGGTAGCCGGATTCAAGGCCTGCGGCCGACGATGCCTCTACAAGCTGAGGGCTCATTGTATAGCAGGAATGGGGTGTAGGAGCAGCATCCAGTCCGCATTCGGCGGCCTTGCGCTGAAGCTTCCTTACGCCGTCCATAACTGCATCGCAGTCCTGAGGCTCTGTGCCGAATACCTCCAGGAAGGTTCTGGTATATAAAGGAGAAGCAGCCTTTATTGCAAACGAGTCATCGCAATTGCTGATGTCCGCCATAGCAGATACGCCGCTGCGCCACATCCCGTCCATCTGGGTCTGGATGTCCGCCAGACGCTCCTGCAAGGGTGCTACGTCGCGAAGCTCGTTGATCTGGTCGATAAAGCCGGCCATGCCGGTGCCGCGGCGGAACAGTCCCTTCATGTAGGACAGTTCCACATGGCAGTGAGAGTTCACAAAACCGGGAACTATCGCTCCGTCAAGCTCACCTTCCGGAACATCCTGTGCCATTCCGGCTGCAAGGATACGGCCGTCAGTTGGGTCGTACTCTACGAAACCGGGAGCAAAAACGTCTCCGGCAAGGGTGTAAACATATTTAGCGTAAACTTTCATTATCTGAAAAATGGTTCGTCCTCTGAGAGGTCGTCTTCAAGTTCCCCTTCACGGAAGGATTCCTCGTCCGGAACAGGCATGGGCCTTTCGTCAAGATTAAACTTCACAGGATGGTGCAGGGTGTATTCCATCAGGCCAAGGAGCCTATCGCTGACCGCCGTGGTGTCCGACGCTGCTACAAGTTTCCAGGTGCCAAGGGAATCCACAATAATGCGGATCCTGTACAATGTATCAAGCTCCGGCCAATGGATGAAATCAGCACGACGGAAAGGCAGGGACATAAGGGCGGACTTTGTGCTGTCACGCACGTACTTTTCCCTTTCAATAGCCTCAACCGCCTTTTTACGGTCCCGCAGATTATTCGCAACCTTGTCGTAAATCAGGGCGAACTCTGACGGCCTGTCAGTATAAAAAGTTATGGTTGTACGAAGGTCTTCCTCTGAGTAGCCAAAGCGCTGTAGGATGGGCCTGTAAACATAGCTTGTATCCGCCAGCCTCTGGCGGTAAGGTGCATCCCTAATCCACTGGTCTGCAATATACATTTGTTCGAATATTGCAACCAGATCATCCTTGGGTATAACGCGCGGCTTGTTGCAGGCAAAAGACGCAACAAGCAGTGCAACCAAGGCAAGATATGAGGGAAGCCTGCGCATTATCTAAGCACGGCGCCGAATTCGTTCTGGAATACTGCCAGAAGCTTTTCAGTAGCCTTTTCTATCTCTGTATCGGTCAAGGTCTTCTCCAGATCCTGGAATACGAAGCCAAGGGCGTACTGCTTCTTGCCGGCAGGAATCTTTTCTCCGCGGTAAACGTCAAACAGGGTAACCTGCTTGAGCAGTTTCTTGGAAGCGCGGAAGGCAGCGCGGCGAACTGAAGCGAAGTCTACGTTCTCGTCAAACAGAAGGGCAAGGTCACGCCTTACCTCCGGGAACTTGGGCAGCTCGCTGAACTTAACCTTAATCCTCTTAACCAGTTCAAAGAGTACCGGCCAGGAGATTTCAGCAACGAAGACAGGCTGCTTAACATCGAACTTGCGTGCATAAGCGGGAGTTACAACGCCCATTACGGCAAGCTGCTTGTGTGAGCCGGGAAGGCAGTAAACAAGACCCTCTGAGAAGAGGTCAGCCGGAGCTGCGGCAGCCTCAAGTGTGTAAGTATCCACTCCAAGTTTGGCTAGGAGAAGCTCCATGTAACCCTTAAGCTGGAAGTAATTGCCCTTCTTAGGCTCGCTGTTCCAGGCTTTTTCAGAAGGACCGGTCATCATAAGGCAGAAGCACTGATGCTCTTCGTAAGACTCAAGTTTGGTCTTATCGGCCTCGGGATTAACCTGATATACTGAACCGTATTCGAAGGTACGGAGGGTATTTATCTGACGGTTGATATTGTATGCTGCAACTTCCAGTGCATTGGGAATGAGGGACTGCCTCATCACGGCAAGGTCAGAAGAAAGCGGGTTCACAATGGTAACGCACTTCTCTTCCGGGAAGGTCTGCAGGCCCTTGTAGTAAGCTGCCTTTGTAAGGGAGTTATTCATTATCTCTGCAAAACCATTGGCTGCAAGGAAGTTGGAAATGAAGTTGCGGACAGCCTCGGGGTCCGGTGAAGGAGAAGGCATAATGGAAGCATGCATGCCCTGAGGCAGTTCTATGTTGTTGTAGCCATAGATTCGGAGTATCTCCTCAACAACATCGCACTCCCTGTAAACATCGATCATGTAAGTAGGAGCGGCAACTACGGCACCCTTTTCCGTCTTGCGGACAAAGTCGTACTGCAAGGCTTTCAATATCTTCTCAATGGTCTCAACACCTATCTTCTTGCCGATGAAGTTCTGGATTCTTTCATAATCCAGTTCGATCTCTTTCTTGGCGATGGGCTGGGGATAGTAATCTTCCTGCGGTGCGACAACCTGACCGCCTGCAACCTCTGCAATAAGGGCGGCGGCCCTGCGGCCGGCGAATGCTGCTACGGAAGGGTCTGCTCCCCTTTCGTAGCGGAACGATGCATCAGTCTGCAGTCCGTGGGTCTTGGATGTTTTACGGATTGATGCGGGATCGAAGTACGCGCCCTCTATGAAAATATCTACAGTTGAATCACTTACACCTGAATCTTCGCCACCGAAGACGCCTGCTATACACATAGGCTTGGTAGCGTCAGCAATTACCATGTCGGTAGCCTTGAGCTTGCGCTCTACGCCGTCGAGGGTCCTGAGAACCTCTCCTTCCTCTGCGCGGCGAACGATCACCTTGCCTCCGCCAATCTTGGCAGCGTCAAAGATATGAAGCGGCTGGCCAAGCTCGAACAGTATGAAGTTAGAAATATCGACAATATTGTTGATAGGGTTAAGACCTATGGCGCGGAGGTCTTTCTGCAGCCATTCGGGTGAAGGACCTACTTTTACGCCCTTCATGGTTATGCCGCTATAGCGGGGTGCGCCCTGGATGTCTTTAACCTCGAACGGAATACCCTTACCTGCTGAGGGAGCCTTGAAACCGTCGTCTGCAGGCTTCTTCAGCTTGCAGGGAGCACCGATACTGAGCAGATATGCATACAGGTCCCTTGCAACGCCCCAATGAGAAGCGGCATCAACCCTGTTTGCGGTAATTTCGTACTCGATGACAGCATCGGTTTTAAGGTGAAGGAAGTCCTTTGCGGGAGTACCCACAACTGCGTCGTCCGGCAGGACCATAATGCCTGCATGGTCTGTTCCGATGCCAAGTTCGTCCTGGGCGCAAATCATACCGAATGACTCTACGCCACGGATTTTGGATTTCTTTATCTTGAAGTCGCCGGGCAGCACTGTTCCGATGGTGGCGAACAGCACCTTCTGGCCTGCTGCAACGTTGGGAGCGCCGCAAACTACGGTAAGAGGCTCGCCGGTGCCGGCATCAACCTTTGTAATGTGAAGGTGGTCAGAATCCGGATGCGCCTCGCACTCCAGTACTTTTGCAACCACTACGCCTGCAAGGCCGCCGGGAATCTCTTCCTGCTCTTCCAGCGAATCTACCTCAATTCCGATGGAGGTCATTGCCTCTGCAACCTGTGCGGGGGTAAGTTCACACTCCAGATACTCTTTTAACCAACTGTAAGAAAGTTTCATTGTATGTTGTATTTTTTATTATCCGACTATGTCTTCTTCTGCGAAAAGGGATGAGACGAACTCTTTCTTGTCAAAGACCTTAAGGTCGTCGATGCCCTCTCCTATGCCCAGGAACTTGACCGGAACCTGCATCTGGTCCGATATTCCAATAACCACGCCACCCTTAGCGGTACCATCCAGTTTGGTAATTGCAAGAGCGGTGATATCCGTCGCCCTGGCAAATTCTTTTGCCTGCTGGTATGCGTTCTGGCCGGTCGATGCGTCAAGGACCAGAAGAACCTCGTGCGGGCCGTCCGGAACAACCTTGCGGATGACGTTCCTGATTTTGGTAAGCTCGTTCATAAGATCCACCCTGTTGTGAAGGCGGCCTGCGGTGTCGATGAGCACGACGTCAGCGCCCTTGGCAACGGCGGACTTAACTGCATCAAAGGCCACAGAGGCAGGGTCAGAACCCATCTGCTGCTTTACGATATCAGCTCCGGAGCGCTCTGCCCATACTACAAGCTGATCTACAGCTGCTGCGCGGAAGGTATCTGCGGCACCAACCACAACCTTCTTGCCCTGGGCCACCAGACTGGCGGCCAGCTTGCCGATGGTAGTAGTTTTGCCAACACCGTTAACGCCCACAACCATAATCACATACGGCTTCTTGCTGAAGTCGAAGGGCTGGACGGGGCCTTCCTCGCCGGCGTTGATGAGCTTGCCAATCTCTTCACGCAAAATGCCCACGAGCTCGCTCATGGACATGTATTTATCGCGTTCTACGCGGTCTTCAAGATTGTCTATGATTTTAAGGGTGGTATCTACACCCATGTCGGAAGAGACCAGTGCCTCTTCTATGGCGTCCAGGACATCATCACTGACGCGGGACTTGCCCACAACAGCTCTGGAAAGCCTCTGGAAGAAGTTTTCATTAGTCTTTTTTACGCCTTTGCTGAATATTCCCATATCAATTAACCATATCGTGCAAAGATACATAAAAAACTGTCAATTGGCAACTTTAACAAATTGGTGATTCATCCACTTTCGGCCGCTTATTCGCCATATGAACAGAAGCCCACGAACATTGAGCTCGATGCACATAGGAATCCAGTAGCCAAGAAGGCCCATTTGGGGCGTAAGGTATATTGCCAGGCCGATGCGTACGACCCACATGCTTACAAGGTTCAGCAGGCTTGGAACAAAGGTGTCGCCGGCACCCACGCAGGAGCCGTATGCCACTATGGAAGCCGCGTACAAAGTCTCTGCAAACGCCTCTATTCTAAGCACTTCCGCACCAAGGGACACCACTCCGGGGTCGCTGCTCATAAGGGACATAATCTGCGGCGCAAGGATGAACATTATCGCTGCAAGCAGGGTCATCATCGTCATGCCGGAGAAAAGGGTGATGCGTGAAAAGCTGCGCGCCAGTTTTTCACGCGCGGCGCCAAGGCTCTGGCCCACAAGGGTCGTGGCCGCATCCGCCATACCGAAGCCCGGCATGTAACAGAAGCCCTCAACCGTTATGGCAAAGTTGTTGGCGGCCAGCGCAACGGGGCCCAGTGGCGCCACAATTACGGTTCCGGCAATATGGGCACCCCTCATGGCTACATTCTGCAGCCACATAGGGCCGGTAATTCCAAAGGCGTTTTTAAGGCAGGCCTTGGACACTTTGAAGCTGCCTTTTTCGTGAATTATCGAAAGGATGGGCGACTTAACCAGTGTAAACCAGCACATCAGCCCTGCCGATATCGCCATGGACAGGCCTGTGCCTACAGCTGCTCCGGGCACGCCCAAACCGGCGCCAGGCACGGTAAACTGCCAGCCGAAGAGGCTGATTTCCCTTGTAGGGAAGATTAGGAAGAAGTTGAATACTACGTCCAGCACGCACATCACCACATCCATGATGCTGGGCAGCTTCATATTACCGCTACACTGAAGCATGGTTCCGCACAGCCACATAATCTGCATGAACGGCAGGCTTAGGGAGTATATCAGGAAGTAAGTTGCCGCATCGGCGACAATTTCTTCAGAACCGCCCAGCCAGACCGGCAAATGGCTGCTTATGCATACTCCAATTACGGATAGAGCCAGCGTCATGGCAAGGCAGGATGTTATACTCTGGCGTAGCACAGTGCGGGCAGTCTTAAAGTCCCCCGCCCCGATAAGGTGGGCCACCTGGACAGAAAAGCCCTGACAGGCGGCGTACTGAAAGCCGCCGAAGAGCCAGGTCGTTGTAGCGATAAGGCCTATGGAAGCCGCCGGATTGGCGCCAAGGCTGCCCACCATGGCGGCATCGATGAACTGAAGCATCACAGATGCCAGCTGGGCGATGATGGCCGGGCCGCACAACAGCATAGTAAGACGGAACTGCTGTTTTGTAGTCAGTTCCGTCCCGTTCCTAATGCCTTCAAGCAATATGTCTTTTGTGCTCTTTGCCAATTACTTGTTAACGAATACTTTAATAGCCTCCATGGGCTTGCCGTTATTGTCGAAGGCTCCCATGTCATAGGCGTTCCATGCAGGAGTAAAGGTATCGTAGATTGCGGGCTTCCAGCCACCGTAAACTTCCGGTTCCCAGTAAAGTACGCCCTTAACGGCTTCAATCTTGTAAATACCTGACAGGAAGCTCTTTATGCAGTCAGGGCTGTCAGAATAACTTGCCTTAACACCGGTTTCAACTATCATGATGGTTTTACCAGTGGCCTTTGCAAGAGCTTCTACGTTGGAAATAGCCAGGCTGTTTACAACAATGTAGCTATCCTTTTCGCTGTCAGTCTGCGGATAGTGAGACAGGCCTATCATGTCGTATTTTCCACCTTTTGAGAGGAATTTGCTGAACCACCAGGTGTTGTCTTCAAAGGCATGGTTCAGGTGAACCATAACCTTTGTGCTGGGGAAGACAGATTTAGCGGCGTCGAAACCTGCATTGCTGAGTTCTACGTACCTTTCCCAGCCGCCGGCGATGTCTCCGTTGTCGTCCCAAAGCTGACCGTCGGGCCAGAGCATTCCGTTGCGGGTCTCATTACCTATCTGGATGTATGCAGGATTGATTCCGCCGAGTTTGATCTTGGTCAGGAATTCTTTTGTGTAGTCCGATACTGCCTGTACAAGTTCTGCATGGCTCTTCCCTACCCATGCTGCAGGCATGTTCTGCTTGCCGGGATCTGCAAAGAAGTCGCTGTAATGGAAGTCAAGCATGACGGACAAGCCGGCGTCCTGGGCCCTTTTTGCCTTGGCATAGACGTCGTCGTAACCGCACCATCCGCCTACCGGATCAACCCATACACGAAGGCGGCTGATACTCTGTCCCATGGTCTTGAACATGTAGAAGAGGTCCAGTTCCTTGCCTGTATTGTCATAAAACTTCTTATGGTCCTTCTCCATCTCCGTAACCCAGCTGACATCGGCGCCAAAGTAGAAGTCAGTGCGAAGTGCAGAAGAACCGCCTCCGGAGCCTTCTCCTCCGCCTGAATTTCCGCTGTCCTTACCACATGAGGCTGCCATCATCATGGCCGCCATAATTGCAATTGTACCAATAAACCTCTTCATTTTTTACTCTTGTTTTGTCCAATAATAACCGCCGCCGTAAACGATGCGTTTGTTCTGGATATCCAGCGGCATAGAGGTTACAACGCCCCTTTCCTTTGACATTGTAGCCCTGATTTCTCCGTTTTCGTAGGTATAAGTTCCGGTATCCTCAGAACCGTTCAATGAGGTCCAGATTCCGGTTTTTGTAATTGTCATTATTTCGTTGCTGTACGAAGTCTTGCAAGTCCATGTTCCATAAACCCACATCGGCATTCCGTTGTTGTCCGTACTGAGAATCTCTATAGGCTCTTCAACTTCTACGGCCGCAGTTTCCTCAACGTCAGAGGGCACAGTGGTCGTGGAACTCACGCTCCCGACCACAGCACCCTCTTCCTCCCCAAGACTGACGCTCTCTGCGGCAATTTGCATAGCCAGAGGGGCATCATCACGAAGTTCCCTATACAAGCGGCCAAGTTCATCATCCGGGATGAGGGGCTTTAAAGCCACCTGACCCGTGCTTAGGTTGCAACTGATGGGAAGGCTGTTTTCTTCAGTGCCGTCTGCTTTAAGGAAGATTATCTTGCCGACGTACTGGTCGCGTTCCGGCGAATTAACTGTTTCTGCCTTAAGGGTATAGGCATCCAGGATATCCTGATAGCCCTGGCTTTTCAGCTGCGCAGAGTAAACCTCCAGTATTTTGTCTTCTGCCGTTTTAACAAAGCCACAGGAAACCAGCAACAATGCCGGGACAAGAATTGCAAGCAAAGATTTGAGAACTTTCATGGCTTAAGATATATATTATCCACAAAAATACTAATATTTATTATATTTTCAATATCTTTGCACCGTAATTACCTGGGGATGTTTTGGTTTTGACAGCACTGATGTCTGACGGTAAGCAAGCCGGGCTCTGTGGGGCGGCCCGTTAATCCTGATCCTCGAAAATTCAGTTGGCAAATCCAACTTTGCACTCGCTGCCTAATCAGACCAAGTCTATTAGCTTAATCCGCGGCGCCTAGGCTGCGCCGCCGACGAGTATCCCTCGGACTTTCCGCCCGTTATCGTCCGGCCCAGGGGTATCATTCAGAACGGGACGCTCCGGTGGACGCCTTTAAAGCCGGCTAAGATTAAAGGCTAAGGGTTTGGTGGCCCGTCTTTCGGCAGCCCTTCCCCTACAATCAAAGGAAGAATAAGCTTGTAGAAAGCCGCTGGGTGCGGTGTTTGGACGGCGGTTCGAGTCCGCCCATCTCCACAAAAAAAGAGATTCACTATACCAAGTGAGTCTTTTTTTTATGAAATACTCTCTATAACCGTCTTAAAGATTAAATAGCGGTGATGGATATTCCCTTGGAAGCGGCCTCAACAGCACAGGAGTTCCGGAAAAGGCACCTGTCTGCCGGACCCCCTCCCGCCCTTCGGGCTCCTTCCCCCTAGCCGGGGGTGGCACGACCTTGCAGGCAGGTGCCTTTCCCGGAACCGGCGCCCCAACGGCTTCAAGGGCAGCATGAGAGCATGCATAAGCCGCCTCGTGGGTATTATTGTTCTCGCTCAAATGACAAAGGAAGATGGCCTTCAAGCCGGGATGCCAAAAACGGGTGATAGCGCTGGCACATTCGTCATTGGACAAATGGCCGTTACCGCCGCAAATACGCATCTTAAGCTCATGGGGGTAAGGACCGCCCATAAGCATATCGACATCGTAATTGGACTCAATTACAACAACATCGGCCTGGCTGGCAAGGCTGACAGCCTCGTCGGTGACACGGCCGGCATCGGTCATAATGAAGAACTTGCGATCCTCTGCCGCAATGGCAAAACCGCAAGTGTGAGAAGCATCGTGCGGAACCTCAAAAAACCTCACCAGCATGCTACCGACAGGATTCCATTTACCAGCCTCCAGAATGCGCCGGCAGCCGCCAATATGCGGAGCCGTAAACGTATGATGCTCAAGAGCTTTATGAAGCTGCGCCGACGCATATACAGGCCGGTTCAGTCTTTTGCAGAAAGAGCCAAGATTGCGGATATGGTCCAGATGGTCATGAGTTACAAGCACGGCAGAAACGGCGTCGAGGCTTAAGCCATTGGCCACCATCGCCTTCTTGATACTGCGGATAGAGGCGCCTGCGTCTATAAGCACAGCCTGACCGCCGCACTCGAAATAGTAGCAGTTACCACAGCTTCCGCTGGAAAAACTCATGAACCTGACCGGGCTACTCATCCTTCTTCTCGCAGTACTTGTTAATTACACCGTACGCATCCGCTACACCAAGCTCTCCGGCAACGGAAAGGTCGTAGCAGCCCTTCTCCTTATCCTTAAGGTAGATCTGGACAAGGCCCCTGTTAAAGTAAGCATCGGCCATGGCCGGATACAGGCGGATAGCCTCTGTATAACTGTCAATCGCCTCTACCAGCTGGGATGACAGGCACTGCAGATTGGCCAGGTTGAAGTGCAGGTAAGGCAGCTCCGGCATAAGCGCAACTGCCTGACGCATATCTTCAAGAGCGTCGGCATAGTCATAAGTGCGGCTTACACTCTCCTTCACACGGGCTCGCGTGGTACCCTTGTCATCCATGGACAAGGTCTGTACGTTACTTTCTATAGATGACAGGAATTCTATCATTTCTGCACGCAGCACTCCCCTGTTCATCAGGTAGAACGCCTTGTAAAGCTTGCCATACTTGTCGGCCTCGGGAGCATTGCGCACAGCCTGGCTGTAGTATGACAAGGCCATATTGAACTGGCGCGACGACAGCTCGTACAAGCCCTTCAGGAAGTCTCCCATTCCGGGAGGAGCCGCAGCCGCAGCATCTGTAAGATCTACGTAAGAGATGGCGCACTTAAGCGAATCCTTGCTTGTAAGTGCCACAGGCACAGGTGTTTCACGAAGGAACTTTTCCAGCAAAGGATTCTCGTACTTCTGGGACAGGGCCACAAGACCAAGGTTGCGTGACGGAGCCAGGACGAACTTATACAAAGGACGCAGGCGCACGTCTATGTCACGGTGCTGAAGGAGTTCGTCGTCGAAGTCCTTCTTGGCAAAATCTGCGTCAAGGGACAGCAGCGAGCTGTACTTTTTGGTAGTATCCGCAAAGGAGCCTTCAGAGGTAGAATTCTTCTCGTGGTACTCTTTTATCTTGCGACGCGCGGTCTCATAATCCCGGGAAGCCTTGCCGTATTCTCCCATCTGCCTTAGGGCATAGGAACGGTTCATGTAAGCCTTCGCAAAATCCGGATAGATATCTATTGCCTTTGTATAATCTTCAACCGCATCTACCCACCGGCCCATCTGAATGAAATATGAGGCCCTGTTATAATAGGCAAGCACATTTCTGGGGTTGATGTTGATTACGCGGTCCATGTCTCCAAGCGCTGATTCGAAGTCCCCTACACGGGCGTAAATCAAGCTTCGGTTATAAAGTGTAAGGGCATTGCCGGGTTCGTCTTTAAGAACGCGGTCCAAATCCTTCATGGCAGAGTTATAATCGTCCGTCTCATAGTACATTATAGCCCTGTTGAAATACGCAAAAGTAGAGGTCGTGTCAAGCGAAATTGCCTTGTCCATATCCTTGATTGCGTCTTTATACTCGCCTTTTGCAGCGCGAAGTCGGCCGCGGCGGACGTAGCCTTCAGGCTCGAACCTGTCAAGCTTGATAGCCTTGTTATAATCTGTAAGCGCCTGGGTGGTATCGCCCATAAACAGGTAGCTTGCTCCCCTGTTCAGGTAAGCCGACGGATCCTTGGGCTGCTTGCGTATGTACCAGTCGAAGTCTGCCACCGCCTCATTGAAGCGCTGGGCCAGGAAAAAAGTAACGCCTCGGCTAAAGTAAATGCCCTCATAACCAGGCCTTAAGCGCAATGCAGCGTCGAAGTCACGAAGCGCCGACTCATAGTCTCCGGAACGGCTGAAAGTAATGGCCCTGTAGTGATAACCGTTAGTAAATACAGGGTTGATTTTAACGGACTTGTCAAAGTCTTTCTGGGCGCCGCGAACGTCTCCCAGGTTATACTTTGCAATGCCTCTGAAGAAATATGTCCAATGATCAGTGCTGTCCAGACGGGCAAGCACGTTGAAGTTCTCTATTGACTGTGCATACTTCCCGTCCGCCAGGGCCTGCCGGCCCCTCATATAAAACACCTCACGGTCGTACTGACCCCTCATTTCCAGGCCAAAACCCAGAAAAATGCATAAAATGAGGAAGTATTTTGAAAATAAATTCATATTCTGCCCGATTATCACTAACTTTGACGGATTGCAAATATAAGGAACTGTTTTGAATTATTTTAAAAATATTAATCTTATTGCAGGAGTCCTTACTATGCTACTGTCCGCACTGCCTTGTTTTGCAAGGCCGATGAGGATTGATATAGCAAGGGAGGTCCGCGCGTCGGTGACAGAACAAAAACTGAGCCGTGACATAGGATTTCTTTCAGATTCTTTGTGCGCAGGCAGGGCTACCGGCACCGCAGGCGCCTCTGAAACAGCTTCCTGGATTGCAAGACGCTTTGCCAGCCTTGGCGTAAAACCGCTTGGAGATTCTTACTTCCACGGCTTCAAGGTTGCCGCCGCTGGTGCGGGCCGCAACGTGCTGGGCCTTGTCAAAGGCTGCCGCGGCGTTACTCCCAAGGGTTACATCATCATTACCGCCAGCTATGACGGCCTTGGAATCAGGGGCGGGAACATTTATCCCGGCGCAGACAGCAACGCTTCCGGCGTAGCAGCCATGCTCTCCCTTGCAGAAATGATGACACTGTCAGAAGACCTGGGACGCGAATACGATGCCGACATCATCTTTGCCGGCCTGGATGCAAAGCACCACAGCTTTGCGGGCAGCGCAGCCCTGTGGGATGAAATCAGTTCCGGAAAGATTAAAGACCAGACTGGCCGCAGCATCGCCCCCAAAAACATACTGATGGTGCTGAACATAGACCAGATAGGCAGCAGCCTTAGCCCCTTGAGTTCGGGCCGCAAAGACTACCTTATCATGCTCACCGGAAACACCCCCACAAAGGATATCATGCTGGCGAACAAGAGCAAGGAGACTTTCCTGGACCTTAGCTTCAGCTACTACGGCAGCCCGGATTTCACTAACCTGTTTTACCGTAGGGTCGGGGACCAGAAAGCCTTCGTAGAGCATGGCATTCCCGCCGTACTGGCAACCTCCGGCATAACTATGAACAACAACAAAACTACAGATACATTGCAAAATCTTGATCTACCCGTACTTAAAAGACGCATCCACCTGCTGTGGAACTGGACAGAGAGAGTGGCAGGAATACGGGCAGACAATAAATCGACCAAATAATGAAAGAATTCTGGAAAGTACTTGTTAAATATGTAAAGCCTTACGGCAAATACTTAAGGTGGAGTGTGCTGCTGAATATGCTGTCGGCAATATTCAACGTATTCTCTTTCAGCCTTATCATCCCGATGCTTCAGATCCTGTTCAAAATTAATGAAGCCGTGTATGACTACATTCCCTGGGGTGCAGATGGCTATTCATTCAAAGAGAAACTCATCAACAACGCCTACTATCACGTAACCCAGCTGATCGAATCCATCGGTCCGGCAACTACGCTCCTCATACTTTGCCTTGTGCTGTCATTGATGACCTTCCTTAAGACGGCCTGCTACTTTGGTTCGTCGGCGGTAATGATTCCTATCCGCACGGGAGTGCTCCGCGACATGCGAATGCAGCTTTACAAAAAGATACTGTCCCTGCCGCTCGGCTTCTTCTCTCAGGAGAGGCGCGGAGACATTATCGCCCGCATGACGGGAGACGTCGGAGAGGTGGAAAACTCCATCATGAGCTCCCTTGACATGCTTATCAAGAATCCTATCCTCATTATCTTCTATTTTGCCACCCTGCTGTTCATCAGCTGGCAGCTTACCATCTTCACAATTCTGGTAGTGCCGGTTCTGGCATGGGTAATGGGAGTCATAGGTAAACAGCTGAAACGCAAGTCTTTACAGGCCCAGGAAATGTGGAGCGATACCATGAGCCAGGTAGAGGAAACCCTTGGCGGCCTTCGCGTCATCAAGGCCTTCGTGGCAGAGAAAAAGATGACCGGACGCTTCTCTGACACCACGGATTCCCTGCGTATCAAGACGGCCAGGGTTGCAACCCGCCAGGCACTCGCCCACCCTATGAGCGAATTCCTGGGCACGGTGCTGATTGCCATCGTACTGTGGTTCGGCGGCACCCTCATCCTTGGAGAAAAGGCGCCCATCGACGCTTCTACATTCATTTTTTACATGGTCATCCTGTACAGCATCCTCAACCCTTTGAAGGACTTTTCCAAGGCGACGTACGCCATTCCAAAGGGCCTTGCGTCAATGGAACGAATTGACAAAATCCTGGATGCAGTCAACCCTATCGCAGACCACCCTCAGCCCAAGAACCTTGACGGCTTTAATAAGGACATTACCTTCGACCACGTTCACTTTAGTTACGAGGACGGCAAGAAGATACTTAACGATATCAACTTTACCATCGATAAGGGTAAGACCTTTGCCATCGTGGGCGAATCCGGTGCAGGAAAATCCACTCTGGTAGACCTTATCCCCCGTTTCTACGACGTCACCGACGGAGCCGTAAAGATTGACGGAACAGATATCAGGGACCTTCGTACCGCAGATCTGCGCGGCCTGATCGGCTATGTGAACCAGGAGCCTATCCTGTTCAACGATACAATCTTCAACAACATCGCCTTCGGTGTAGAGAACGCTACCATGGAGCAGGTTGTAGAGGCAGCCAAGATTGCCAATGCACACGAATTCATCATGGAAAAAGAAGAGGGCTACCAGACCAATATCGGAGACCGAGGAATGAAGCTCTCCGGCGGCCAGAGGCAGAGGCTTTCCATCGCCCGCGCCGTGCTCAAAAACCCTCCCATCCTTATTCTGGACGAAGCTACGGCTTCTCTTGACACTGAATCAGAGCGCCTGGTACAGGAGGCCCTGGACCGCCTTATGAGCAGCCGAACCACCATTGCCATTGCGCACAGGCTCTCTACAATCAAGAATTCGGACGAAATTCTTGTAATGAAGGAGGGCTGCATAGTAGAAAGAGGCCGCCACGACGAGCTGATCGCCCTGAACGGTTATTACAAGAAACTGAACGACATGCAAAGTCTTTAGCAATATGGCCCAAAAAATATACATTCCCCGCATTGACGGCATTCAAACACTTGACCTCCAAGCACTTGACCTTCTTCTTGAAGAAAAGGGAGCAAAGGCTTCCATCGACTGTGTAAACTGGCCGAAGGACTTTCCCTACCGCCCGGACTGCAATGTCACCATCGCCCACGACGGTACCAGCCTGGCCCTTCTGTACCACGTACGTGGACTGGATCTAAGGGCTATGGAAACGCAGGACAACGGCCACATGTGGGAAGACAGCTGCGTAGAGTTTTTTGTACAGGACCCGGACGGCAGCAAGTACTACAACTTCGAGCTTAACTGCATAGGCCGCCTGCTTGCAGCGGAAGGTGCATCAAGGGAAGGACGTCAGCACAGGGATGCATCGGTACTGGCTTCCATAAAAAGGTTCAGCACTGTAAAAGAGACATCGTTCCAGAAGGACGAAGGCATATTCAGCTGGACGGCCGGCATGATCATTCCGCTTTCGGCATTCGGCGCCAAGGGCGTTAAAGAGTTGAAAGTCAATATGTACAAGTGTGCGGACAAGACCGCCCATGTGCATTTTGTTTCATGGAGCCCGATTGACCTGCCGAATCCGGACTTCCACAGACCGGACTTTTTTGGAGACCTAATCCTTTTGTAAATGACAGGAAAACAAATACGAGGCTTGTTCGTTGCGCTGCTGGTGCTGTATCTGGCAACAGTGGCATGGCTGTGCTTCGGCAGTTTTGACAACGCCCCCTCGATAAAGCCTGATTTCCTTGGCATACCCACAGACAAGATTGTGCATTTTTGCATGTTCCTGCCCTTCCCCATCATAGCCTGGAAGGTTATTCCGGGCACCACCAAGAAGCCCTGGCATTCGCTGGTGCTGGCAATAGGGCTGTTCCTGATTGGCTGCGTCATAGCAGCAGGCACGGAACTGGGACAGGGCCTGACCGACTATCGCAGCGCAGATCCCAAAGACTTCCTGGCCGACGGACTGGGCCTTGCAACAGGGGCTATCACCGCACTTATACTTGACCTGCGGGCAGCCTTCAGAAAAACTGACAAATAACAAAACAAACCTACAAATATCTTATGTTCAGGAAACTAATTTCTTCCGCATTCATTGCAGCCGCAGTCTGCACCGGCGTTCAGGCACAGAACGTCCGCGAATTCAAAGAGACTGTAGACTCTCTAAACACGCTGGTTACGGAACACACAACCGTACAAGCTTATCTAAGATTAAAGAACATCGTTGCAAGAGGTAAGACTCTGGACTTTTACTTTAACGACAACCTGGCAGACCAGCCATGGCACAAGAGCGACGTTAAGTGGTTCAGAAAACAGCTCGAAGACCTTTTCCCGGAGCAGTATCAGGATTACTCCCTTGGAAAGATATTCTGGAAAAGCCTCAACCTGGAAGAACTTATCACCCCTGAACTCAGTAACGACGGAAAAAGCAACAAAACCGAATACCGCGTCAACCGCAAGCCGGGAGTACCGCTTGTAAGCAGGGAGTTCGGTCCTAAATTCAAGAAGGGTATGGACGGCCGCCACATTGCAGTATGGCACAGCCACGGCCGCTACTACGAGGCCAAGACCCGCCGCTGGGAATGGCAAAGGGCCATCAACTACTCTACCGTAGAGGACCTTTACACCCAGAGCTACGTACTTCCCTATCTTATTCCGATGCTGGAGAACGCAGGCGCTGTAGTTCTTGACCCGCGCGAGCGCGACACCCAGAAGTATGAGGTAGTCTGCGACAATGACGCCGCCTTCCGCGACGACCCCGCGCAGCCCCTCCTCCGCCGTCACGGCCGCTACCAGGAAAAGGGCTCCTGGGACGATGCAGGCGTTGGTTTTGCAGATAAGAAACCCGTTTATATCGACGCCGACAACCCCTTCCGCATGGGAACTGCCAGAATTGCAGCCTGCAATCCCAAAGAGTCAACGGCATCCGCAATCTGGACTCCTGAATTCACAAAGGACGGTGAATATGCAGTTTACGTTTCATACAAAACTCAGGAGAACAGCACAAACAAGGCCCGCTACACCGTACATCACCGCGGCGGAAGCACCAGCTTCCTTGTAAACCAGCAGATGGGCGGCGGAATCTGGATTTATCTTGGCACATTTGAATTCGACACCAAGGGCGACTACAGCGTTGTTCTTGAAAACGTCGGAGAAAGAGGCAAGATGGTTACCGCAGACGCCGTACGTTTTGGCGGCGGTATGGGTAAGGTTGCACGCGGCAACGATGACGAGCCCATGGAGTTTTGGACAGCTTCCGGCGTTCCCGCTTACCTTGAAGGTGCGATGTACACCATGCAGTACAGCGGCATAGATACAACTATTACAAGGGCACACGAGACCGATTATACCAACGACTACGCAGACCGCGGCGCATGGGTGACCTACCTTGCAGGCGGCTCAGTAGCCAACCCCAAGGACCCCGGTCTGGGCATTCCCTTTGACCTTTCACTGGCCTTCCACTCAGACGCCGGCGTCACCCCGGACGACAGCATTATCGGCACCCTGGCCATCTACACCCTTAAGTGCGACGACAAACGTGAATACCCTGACGGCGAGGACCGTATGGCCGGCCGCGAGTACACAGACCTTGTCCAGACCCAGATTACCAACGACATCCGCGCTCAGTTCGAGCCCAATTGGAGCCGTCGTCAGCTTTGGGACCGCAGCTACAGCGAATCCCGCACAACCTCTGTTCCCGGCATGCTGCTGGAGCTTCTGAGCCACCAGAACTTCGGAGATATGAAGTACGGCCTTGACCCTGCCTTCCGCTTCACCGTAAGCCGTTCCATTTACAAAGGCATGCTCAAGTTCCTGAGCAACCGATACGGAGTGCCTTATGTAGTTCAGCCCCTCCCGGTCAATTCTTTCAGTGCCGTCTTCGAGTCTGACAACAACATACTGCTCAGCTGGAAGCCTACCCCCGACCCTCTGGAGCCCACTGCCGACGCTAAAGGCTACATAGTTTATACCCGCGTGGACGATGGTGGCTGGAAAGAGGCCTTCATGATTGACAAGCCTAAGATGGATGGCGGCAAGGTTGGCGCACGCATTAGCGTAGAGCCCGGCCACATCCACTCATATAAGATTGTTGCCTACAACGACGGTGGCTACAGCTTCCCTTCAGAGATTCTTTCTGCCGGCACACCCGCAGGAGCAAAGAACAATGAGACCGTTCTTGTTGTAAACAACTTTGACAGAACGTCTTCTGCCGCATGGTTCGATACACCTTCCTATGCCGGCTTCAACCAGGAACTGGACGGCGGTGTGCCTTACATCAAGGACATCACCTACACCGGCAAGATGTACGAATTCAACCGCCAGCTGCCTTGGGAGGACGATGACAACCCCGGCTTCGGCGCTTCTTACGCCGACGAGGCCGGCCTTCAGATAGCAGGTAACACCTTCGATTATCCTTTCATCCACGGTCAGTCTCTCATGGCTCTTGGCCGCCGCTTCTGCTCAATGAGCAGCGCTGCATTCCAGGCCGACGGCGCCCCTGCAGGCATTGACGTTGCCGATATCATCTGCGGCAAGCAGGTTACCGTTCCCAGCGGCCGTCCCGGCGCCAGCGCCAACAGGTTCCAGGTATTCCCCGAGGCTCTGAGAAACAGCATCACGGCCTTTACCAAGAGGGGTGGAGACGTACTTGTTTCCGGAGCCAACATCGGCACCGATATCTGGAGTTTTGTATTCCCTCACCAGAAAGACACAACTGATTGCGAGAAGGCAAAAACCTTCACCAAAGAGGTTCTGGGCTATAAGTGGATTACAAACTACGCCAGCAAGAGCGCTGTTGTCAAGCCAATGCGCAACAAACTTGTAAACGGCATGGACGAGAACCTTCGCGTTAACTTCTACAATACGCCCAACGAGGACATCTACTGCGTAGAGACCCCTGACGGCTTGCTGCCCGCATCTGAAAAGTCCACTATCATCATGCGTTACACCGACACCCATGTAGGTGCTGCAATCGCCTTTGATTCAGGTACTTATCAGGTAATAAGCATGGGCTTCCCGCTGGAGGTTGTAAAATGCCCCGCCCAGCGTACGGAGCTTATGAAGACCGCCCTTGAATTCTTCAAGAAACAGTAAAATGAAAAAATATTCAGCATTGTTGATAGTCCTTGTCTGCTCCTGCATCACAGCAGGAGCGCAAGGAGCAAAAGTATACCTTAGCGCAGAGGAGCTTCCGGACATAATGAAGTTCCTGCCGGCACCTCCGGCCGATGGCAGCCCCGCCTTCATGGCAGACAAAGCCATGCACGACTGGGCGCGCAGCCTTAAGCCCGGCGAACGTACGGCCCGAGCCATCTACGAGGGAACCACCAACGTAGAAAAGATGGCAGCCAGCTTCAGCGGAGCCTTCGGCCGCGAACTGTCCCGCAAGGCTACTCCCCTAACTATCAACCTGCTGGAAAAAAGTATAAAGACGCTGCGTCAGGCAGCGACCAAGCCCAAGAAGGAATACATGAGAAAGCGTCCCTATGTTTACTACAACGAGGGTACGCTTATCCCGGAAGACGAGGAAGAAGAGCGGACCTCTGGCTCCTACCCGTCCGGCCACTCTACCCGCGGCTGGGGCATGGCCCTGGTGCTTTCCCAACTTAACCCCGCCCGCCAGGACACCTTGATGTCAGTCGGCTACCAGTGGGGCCAGAGCAGGGTCATTGCCAACTATCACTGGCAGAGCGACGTAGATGCCGCAAGAATTATGACATCGGCCTGCTTTGCAAGACTGCAGGCCTGCGAGGAATACCGCCGCGACGTAGCGGCAGCCCTGCAGGAACTTGGCCTGGAAGGCAGCAACAAGCCTGTCACCGCTCAGGAAGACGATATTCTTCTGCGCCAATGGATTAAGACTATAGCTTCTGACAGCTTCGGAGGGCGCAAACCCATGACAGAATACGAGGACCTTACTGTAAAATACCTGGCTTCAGAACTGGAAAAGATGGGTCTTCAGCCGGCCTTTGGCGGCAGCTGGTACCAGCCCTTCCAGATGATAGCCGTTACGGCAAAGCCGGAAGGCGGCCACTTCCTTGCCAAGGGTAAGAAAATGACTGAATTAAGGTACCCGGACGACATGGTAGTCTGGACAGCCCGCGCTACTGATAAAATCGACCTGAAGAAGGCGGAATACGTATTCTGCGGCTTTGGAATCCATGCTCCGGAATACGGATGGGACGACTACAAGGACATCGACGTAAAGGGAAAGATTGTCATTGCAATGGTGAACGATCCCGGCTTCTATGACGCCAACCTGTTCCGCGGCCACAATATGACTTATTACGGCCGATGGCTGTACAAGTTTGAGGAAGCCATCCGCCAGGGCGCAGCAGGCTGCCTTGTGCTGCACAATACCGCAGCAGCCAGCTACGGCTGGCACGTTTGCGTGAATGGCCACATGGAAGACAACCTGGCCATATATAACCCCCAGAGCAATAATTCCGGCGAGCTTGCGGTAAAGGGCTGGCTGCACGAGGACGGAGCCCGCAAGCTGTTTAAAGCCGCAGGCATGGATATGGACGCAGCCATAGCCGCAGCCAAGAAGCCCGGCTTCAAGAGCTTCTCTCTTGGAGTTAAAGGAGATGTCAAAATGGATGTTTCCTACACCATTAAAGAAACCAAAAACGTGGCCGCAGTACTGCCGGGAACGGATAAGGCGGACGAGGCCGTGGTCTTCAACGCCCACTGGGACCACCTTGGAATAGGCACTCCGGACGAGAAGAAAGACTCTATTTATAACGGTGCGGCGGACAACGCCTCCGGAATGGCTGCAGCTCTGCTGACAGCACGCAGGTTCACTTCCCTGCCGCAGCGCCCCCGACGCTGTATAGTCTTCCTCTTTCCTTCGTCAGAAGAGAGTGGCCTCTTTGGTTCTGAGTACTACTGCGCGCATCCTGTCATTCCGATGGAAAAGACCGTAGCCTGCCTCAACTACGAAAGCATCGGCCCCGCCGAACTCACAAATGACGTAGTCATACTTGGCGGCGGAGAAAGCGGCCTTGAACCGTACTACGAAGCCGCTGCAGCCGCCCAGGGCCGCTACATCTTCTATGATGATGACAATTCGGACGGATGGTTCTTCCGCTCGGACCACTATAACTTCGTTAAAAAAGGAGTTCCCGCTGTAGTTGTAGAAAACGGCAAGCATCCCGTAGATCTTGGCAAGCCCAACAAGTACCCCATGGCCAGCTGGTACCACAAACCCTGTGACGAATACCGCAAAGACTGGGACCTTGCCGGCACCCTTGCCAATATAAACCTAATCTACAGTGTAGGCTTCTCCCTGGCCAATTTGTAATACAGTTTTCATGAAGGACAGGAACCTGGCTATTGACATATTCAGAGGCCTGACAATGGCCCTGATGATATTCGTGAACGACCTTTGGACAGTTCACGGCGTTCCCGAATGGATGCTTCATACAGAAACCGAAGCCGACGGCATGGGACTGTCAGACCTGGTCTTTCCCATGTTCCTCTTTGCCATGGGTATGTCCATCCCCTACGCAATTGAAAAGCGGCTGGCAAACGGCAAATCCATGGCAGAAACCATAGCCCACGTCCTTCAGAGAGCCTTTGCCCTTATTGTTATGGGCGTATTCCTGAACAACAGCGGACGCAATGCAATAATGGACAAAAGCCTGTTTTGCGTACTCATACTGCTTTGCATCTTCCTTATCTGGAACAAGTACCCCGATAGCTTCCGTCCGGCTCGATGGTGCCGTATTGCAGGAACGGCTGGACTGGCCATATTGGCAATAAGCTTCCGCACCGGCCACGGCCACATGATGAGGGCCGGCTGGTGGGGCATATTGGGCCTAATAGGCTGGGCCTACCTTTTTGCAGCCGGCGCCTATCTGCTTTGCAGAAAGAAGCCCTGGACCCTGGTGCTGATATTGCTGGGCCTGTGCTTTGTAAACCTTACCGCCGTAGAAATGCGCAGCGAAAGCCACTGGCTTGGGAAGAATATCCTGACAGATTTTGCCGATGCTCTTAACATAGAAAACGGAGCCCACGGCATACTGGCCATTGGCGGAGTGCTAACCGTACTGGCTGGGAAACGGCTCGAAGCTCTTGGCTCCCGCATAGCAAGCTGCCGCCTTTGCATCGGCCTTGCCGCTGCAGCAGTTCTGGCAGGCCTGGGCCTACTCTGTCATCAGGGCTGGATAATCTCTAAAAACATAGCCACGCTGCCCTGGTGCCTGTTTGCAGGAGCCATATCCGTAGCGCTGTACACCATTCTTCGCGCTCTGGAGCGCCACGGCTGGACAGCCTGGGCCAAACCAATCAGCCCCGCCGGAACGGCAACACTTACTATCTACATGATTCCCTACCTGTTCTATGCGCTTCGTCACACCCTGGACATAGACACGCCGGACTGGCTGACAGGAGGGTTAGGACTTTGCAAGTGTCTGGCCTTTGTGGCCATCTGCCTGCTCATCACCCACCTTCTGACAAAAATCAATATAAAACTGAAAATCTAGCTAGAAATTCACTCCAAGATGGAAGTGGGTTTGCCACTGAGTTTGAAGGAGATAGTAGCCTGAAGAGGTTTTATGGGAAGTGTACCCGTCGGCCAGGGCAGATACTGCCACAAAAAAGTTCTGGAACCATTTAACAACGGCAAGACTGGCATAATAAGTCAGCTGCGGTCGCTTGAAAGCCTGGCTTATATCGTAACTCTTCACATTGATGAAAGAGCTGTCATAAACGACTATTTTAGGTATAAAGGAAAAAGCGAGCAGCATATCCTTGCACGGAACATAATTGTATCCGTAACCCGCGCCTATGGAAACCATCTTTGCGTTAATCTTAATAGACGGTTCACCAAAACCGATAGAAGACACATTGGTGCGGTTGTTCGTGTACGTCACTCCGGCGATAAGGCTTCCGGAGCTACGCTTCTGGATATAACTCTGGCTTACTCCGGCGGGGAAAGAATAGTGCTTATGATTGAATACTACGTAAGTATTAATCAGGAAAAGCTTCATGTTGGGTTCCCCGTACGGAATGTTGTAACGCTCTGTTCCCAACCTGGAATAACCGGAGAATGACTTCACGTTATGATATGCGAAGTTAATGCCCAGGAAGTTCCCGTTAAGGGTAAGGTTGAAGCGATGGTCGCCACCCTTCTTGGTCTTGGAAAAAGGATTGAAAGTATAACCAATGGCAATACCCTTATAACCAACTATTATTGAAGAGTTTACTTCATTCTCTGACGATATGTGGGAGCGGAACTTGGAATGCTTTACGGTTTCGCTGCCATATGTACTTAAACGGGAACCAAAAAGGTTCATGTTCAAGCAAATGTCAAAATCTCCTTTAGGTGACACATAATAAGTGGTGTCACGGGTCTTGGCGTAATTATACAGATCTGTAATGCCAACGACCCTAAGGACGCTTCCAATTCCGTCAATTACTCCTGTAAAGCCCTGTGCGTGGGTTTTGGATATACCGCAAACAAGGATCGCCACAATGACAATCCCTGTTTTCAATGTCGCTTTTACCCACCTGAAAGACATGGGTTATGCCTCAAGAGAGATTCCGCCGACCTCTTTGTCGGCGCCGGCGGCGCCGGAAAGTTTGTCGAATTCTTCGCCCTCTACCATCTTGCAATTGCCATCGAAGCGGGCGCCAAGCTCTACTACCAGACGCTTGATATGGAGGTCTCCCTTAACAACGCAGCCTTCTTTAAGCGCAAGCGTATCCTTTACATAAAGGCTTCCGGTCATCTTGCCCCAGAAGTCGACGTTCTCGCAGAAAATATCGCCGCTGATTACGGCGTTTTCCCCTACTACCACGCGACCCTTGGAAACGATCTTTCCCTCGAAGGAGCCGTCAATCCTGATATCATTGGGGGAATCAATCTCTCCCTTAATGGTTGAACCGGTTGAAATACGGCTTACCTCGTTTACGTTTACAGACTGTTCCATTGTTTTAGCCATGAAAGATTATAAAGTTAAACAATTCTAAACCAAGCCTTTACCGTGGCAGTTCTTGTACTTCTTGCCGCTACCGCAAGGGCAGGGATCGTTGCGGCCGACCCTCTTCTCTGCAACTACCGGAGCATTGCTCTTCTGCTCTCCGTTGGTAGAGAGGTCATTGCGTGAAGTCTGCATCTGGCTCATGTCCGTGCGACGGGGCTGGGTGGGACGCTGAGGTCCGCGGGGAGCATCGTCGCGAAGCGGAATGAAGGCACGCAACAGGAAGGACAGCACGTCCTTGTTAAGGGTATCCAGCATGTCTGCAAACAGGTTGTAGCTCTCCAGTTTGTAAACAACAAGCGGATCCTTCTGCTCGTAGGCGGCATTCTGTACGCTCTGGCGCAGGTTGTCCATATCGCGCAGGTGCTGCTTCCAATGCTCGTCTATCTGCCAAAGTATGATAGTTTTGCTCAGGGTCTTTGCTATCTCGCGGCCCTGGGTGTTGTAAGCCTTTTCAAGGTTAACGGAAAGATTCAGCATCTTGCGGCCGTCAGAAATAGGGATGGCGATGTTTTCGTACATCTTGCCCTGCTTCTCATAAACCTCTTTAAGGAAAGGATAAACCTTATTGATGAGGTTTTCCATACGGCGCTTGTAAACCTCTTCCATGTTGTTGAAGAGCTTGTCCTCTATGTCCTGAGGCTTGGCCTGGGCATAGAACTCTGCGTCGAAGCCGGGGTCGATAGAAAGCTGGCCCATTACAACGGACTGCATATCCTCGAAATCCATGCCCTGGGTCTTCTCTACCAGACGGGAAGCAGTATCAAGCATCATGTTCATTACGTCAATCTCTATACGCTCTCCGGAAAGGGCATTGCGGCGACGGCTGTAAATTGCCTCACGCTGATAGTTCATGACGTCATCGTACTCCAACAGACGTTTACGGATACCGAAGTTGTTCTCTTCTACCTTGCGCTGGGCCTTCTCTATACTGTTGGACAGCATCTTGTTTTCAAGGGCATCCTGCTCTGTCATTCCAAGACGGTCAACTACGGAAGCGATACGCTCTGAACCGAAGAGACGCATGAGCTTGTCTTCCAAAGAAACGTAGAAGGTGGATGAACCGGGGTCTCCCTGACGTCCGGCACGACCACGGAGCTGACGGTCTACGCGGCGGCTGTCATGACGCTCTGTACCGATGATGGCCAGACCGCCTGCAGCCTTAACCTCTTTTGAAAGCTTGATATCGGTACCACGGCCTGCCATGTTGGTGGCGATGGTAACAGTACTGCTCTGGCCTGCCTGGGCCACGATCTCAGCCTCACGCGCATGCTGCTTGGCGTTCAGCACATTGTGCTTGATGCCACGCATACGCAGCATTCGGCTCAGGAGTTCGGATGTCTCTACATCCGTCGTACCCACCAGCACAGGACGGCCGGCCTTGACCAGCTCCTCTACCTGGGCTATTACAGCGGCATACTTTGCCTTCTTCGTCTTGTAAATAAGGTCGTTGCGGTCGTCCCTGATAACCGGACGGTTGGTAGGGATTACAACAACATCCAGTTTATAGATGGACCAGAACTCGCCGGCCTCCGTTTCTGCCGTACCGGTCATACCGGACAGCTTGTGATACATACGGAAGTAGTTCTGAAGGGTGATGGTAGCAAAGGTCTGGGTAGGATTCTCTACCTTCACATTCTCCTTTGCCTCTACGGCCTGATGCAAACCGTCGCTCCAGCGGCGTCCTTCCATGATACGGCCGGTCTGCTCGTCCACGATCTTAACCTTGCCATCATCGATGATATAGTCCACATCCTTCTGGAACATGGCATATGCCTTGAGCAGCTGGATCATGGTATGCACGCGCTCGCTCTTGAGGGCGAAGTCCTCCATGAGGGCGTCTTTCTTTTCCTGCTTCTCCTGAAGGGTGGCCTCGCTCTTTTCGATCTCTGCGATTGAAGTACCCATATCCGGCAGCACGAAGAACTCTGAATCATTGACGCTCTTTGCAAGGCAGTCATGACCCTTGTCCGTCATGTCGACTGAATGCTGCTGCTCGTTGATAACGAAGTACAGGTCATCCGTTACGATGTGCATCTGACGCTCATTGTCCTGCATGTAGAAGTTTTCTGTCTTCTGCATGAGCTGCTTGATACCGGGCTCTGACAGATACTTGATGAGCGGCTGATATTTGGGAAGTCCCTTGTGGCAGCGGAACAGCAGCTTACCGCCCTCTGACTCATTGCCCTCGGAAATAAGCTTGCGGGCTTCTGACAGAGTCTGGGTAACCAGCTGACGCTGAAGGGTATAGAGCCTTTCGACATAAGGACGGAACTCCATGAACTGGGCATCGCTCTCTGCCTTACCCACAGGACCGGAAATGATCAAAGGGGTACGGGCATCATCGATAAGGACGGAGTCAACCTCGTCCACGATAGCGAAATGATGCTTGCGCTGAACAAGGTCTCCAAGGCTGATGGCCATATTGTCACGAAGATAATCGAAACCGAATTCGTTGTTGGTACCAAAGGTGATGTCGCAGTTGTATGCGCGCTTGCGAGCGTCGCTGTTAGGCTCGTGCTTGTCGATACAATCTACTGACAGGCCATGGAACATGTACAAGGGGCCCATCCACTCAGAGTCACGTTTGGACAGGTAGTCGTTCACGGTCACTACGTGTACGCCTTTGCCTGCAAGGGCATTAAGGAATACCGGCAGGGTTGCAACAAGGGTCTTACCTTCACCAGTTGCCATCTCTGCTATCTTACCCTGATGCAGTACGATACCGCCGATGAGCTGGACGTCGTAGTGAACCATGTCCCAGGTAATCTCATTACCGCCTGCAACCCAGTGGTTCTGCCAAATGGCTTTGTCGCCTTCTATGCGGACGAAGTCATGGTTTGTGGAGAGGTTGCGGTCGAAGTCGCTTGCAGTGACGGTAATCTCTGCGTTCTCTTTGAAACGACGGGCTGTGGATTTCATGATGGAGAAGGCCTCAGGAAGGATTTCCATAAGTACTTCTTCTATCTTTTCGTCCTCTTCCTTGACAAGTTTGTCAGATTCGGTAGCCAGTTCTTCCTTGCGCTTTACGGGGATGTCGGTATCAAGTTCTTCCTTGATAGCGGCTATCCTTTCTTCGAAGGGTTTTTCTATCTGAGCTATTTTCTCTTTGAGGGCGGCTGAACGGGCCCTGAGTTCGTCGTTGCTGAGTGCGTCAATTTGCGGATATGCGGCAAGAACTTTGTCCAGTATAGGACGCAGTTCTTTCATATCCCTGTCTGCCTTGGATCCGAATAGTTTTCGGATGATTCCGGATAATGCCATATTTTGTATTAAATAATTTATTCTAGTTCCTAACCGGTATTACCGTCTAACCCACAACCGGTACTGCCCTCCAAACCGTCTCGCTTCGCTCGACCCCACCATTCGCTGGCGCTCATGGTCCCCCCTCTTACATTGCCGAGGGTGGCATGGGTTTGGAGGGTAGTACCGGTTGTTATAAATAACTTACAAATATAATGCAAATTATATATTTGTCAAAATGGCAGATGGCTTAGCGGCGGAATTTGCCTTTCAAGGAAGCAATAATGGCAGCACGCTCCCAGGAATAAAGGCCGATGAAGTAGGTGCAAAGGCTGCTGAAGAGCAGTGTAGCGGCGATTCCGCATACATGCACGGCATTACTTGCATCGGCAGGAACAACTCTGCCATAAACTGCCACAAAGGCAGCCACAAGGGCCACGACAATAAGCGGCCTGACATAGGCCTTGCGCAGGTACATGACTATGGGAAAGCCGGCGAGTCGTTTAAGAAGATAGAACTCTATGAACCTGTAAATAACTGTGTAGCAGATGTATATCTGGATAATGGCAACAGGCTGCGCACCCAGTTTGTATGCCAGCCAGCCAAGAGGCAGGCAGGCCAGGGACAGGGCGCTGTTTATTATCTGGAACCACTTGATCTTTCCGGTTGCCTGTTCATAGGTTTGGGTGCCACCCATGGCGAAGGTGCGCACAAGGGCGCTTATCATAGTCCAGAAGCAAAGCAGGGATGCGCCAACGGGCACTTTATCCAGCCAAAGGTCCAGTACAAAGTCCATGTCCACAACTACGCAGGCCACGAAAACCGTCATCAGTAGGGCGCAGAAACGGGATATCTTGCAGACCAGATCTACCGACCTGTCCAAGGCTCCGGCACTGTAGTTCTGGGTAATCTGCGGAGCGGCTGCATTTGCAAAACGAGTCACGCCCATAACAGAGAAATTCTCCAGCTGGTAAGCCGGGGCGAAGGCTCCGTTTACAAAGGTGCCGAAGAAGCCGTTGACAAGCAGCTTGCTGCCTTGCAGGCGGGCTATGTAGGCCAGCGCAGACAGGGCAGTGTAATTGTTAAAGCCCAGGATTTCTTTGTACAGGGGTTTATCCTTGAAGTGACCTATCCTTATTATTCCGGCCCAGCGGCGGGCGCAGTAGCCATGGAATAGCAGCAGGCTTATCAGCGTAACAACGCTCATGCTTATGGCATAAAAGCGCAGCTTGTTGCCAGGATAAACCAGCAGCAGGCACACCAGGGCCAGTTTTACCACGTTTGTTATAACGTCTATCGCAGCGGCGGCTCCAAACTTTTCATGGGCCTCCATAAGGCTTTGGTAAGGGATGTTGATTATGCCCATGCAGGCCACCACGGTAGATATCTGGAACACAAAGACTGCATCGCCAAGCTGCCCCTCCTCTATCTGCAGATAGTTAAGGATGTACCACATTCCCAGCGACTCTGCCAGGATAAGGATAAGAAGTGCAAGGCCAATATGGATGCGCAGCAAAATGTTGAATATCTTCTGCGGATCGCCTCCCGGCCGTCCCATCTCTACGTTAATGTAGCGGCGGGTTGTGGTTCCCATCGCCGTGCTTATGAAGCCGAGCATGGCGATAAGGCCAGCCAGAACGTCGTACAGGCCAAGGCCCGACTGCCCCAGGGCCTGCAGCGCGATGCGAGTGCAGACAAGGCCTATCACACTGATACAGAGCATCCTCATGTAAATAATGAGGGTGTTCTTTGCTATTCGCGTATTCTCTTTGTGATAGCCCTGCATCCCAAATTAAGATTGTTCTTTCCAATGCCTGAACGACTGGCGGTGACGGTCTTTTTCTGACAGTTTCACATCCCCGGCGGGAAGCTTCCAGTCGATTGAAAGGTCAGGGTCGTCCCAAGCGATGCCGTCTTCCTGTGCGGGATTGTAGAAATTGTCGCACTTATACTGGAAGAGGGCTTTTTCTGACAGCACAGCAAAACCATGAGCGAAACCTCTTGGAATAAGAACGCGTTTATGGTTTTCACTGCTAAGTTCCGTTGCAAAATACTGACCGAAGGTTGGCTCGCCGGGCCTAAGGTCAAGGGCCACATCCAAAACGCGCCCAAGCGCCACACCCACAAGCTTTGCCTGCGCGGCACTCCCCTTCTGGAAGTGCAGGCCGCGCACTACGCCATAACTTGAAAGGCTCTCGTTATCCTGCACAAAAGTGGGAAATTCTACACCTTCCCAGCTCAGGTTCAGGGTTTCGCAAAAGAAGCCCCTGTTATCTCCAAACACCTCAGGTTCAATTATATACAAGCCCCTGAAAGGGGTCTCAATTATCTTAGCGGCCATTGTCTAGCAATTACATTCTTTCTTCATTTTGTCCATGCACTTTTCCAGCGAAACCAGCCAGTGAGGGATTTCTACGCCGAAGGTCTTCTTTACCAGACTCTTGTCCAGAACCGAATAGTGCGGCCGTTCGGCCTTTTGAGGGAAGTCCGCCCCGAGGCATGGCTCCACCCTGCCCGGAAGCCCGGAAAGGCGTTTGATGGAACAGGCAAAATCGTACCAGGAGGCCGTTCCTTCATCAGAAAAATGATATATGCCAAAGTTTTTCTTAACCTTGCGGGACGATATCAACCTGACAAGGAAGGCGGCCAGGTCTGCGGCATAGGTAGGGGTACCTACCTGGTCGCATACTACGCTTACGCTGCTGCGCTCTTTAAGGAGCGAAAGCATGGTCTTCAGGAAGTTCTTGCGATAGGGGGAATACATCCACGATGTCCTGAAAATGAAGTACTTACAGCCGGATTCCACAACGCCTCTCTCCCCTGCCAATTTGGTTGCGCCATAGGCGCCCAGCGGCGAAGTCAGATCGTCCTCTTTGTAAGGGACATTCTTATTGCCGTCAAACACATAATCCGTAGAAATGTGAATGAGTACGGCCTTGGTTTTAAGGGCGGCGGCAGCAAGGTTTTCAGGGGCCTGATGGTTGATGATGTCCGCCATCTGAACGTCTTCCTCTGCCTTATTGACATCGTTGTAAGCGGAACAGTTGATGATTACATCCACCTTTTCCGACTCACAGACAAGCTCAACCGCCTCTTTATTAGATACATCCAGAAGGACGGTTTCCACACCGGGAGCCTCGTGCAGGCAGGTAAAAATATACCTGTCCCCCGAGTCCTTTGCCAGGGCCCGGAGTTCCATACCCAACTGTCCGTTGGAACCTGTCACCAAAACATTCATTGCCTATGCAGAATTCGTCCAAAATTAGTTAAAATTTTATATCTTTGCAAAGATAAGCTTAAAAAGGAGCCAATGGCAGCAGAGCAACATCCAACCATATACCTGTTTACGGACGGCGCGGCCGCGGGCAATCCGGGCCCGGGCGGTTACGGCGTGGTGCTGATGTGCGGCGGCCTTCGCAAAGAGATGAGCGGCGGCTTCAGGCTTACAACCAACAACCGCATGGAGCTTCTGGCCGTCATAAAGGGCCTGGAGGCTATCAAATGGCGTGGCGCCGACGTCCAGGTGTGGAGCGACTCTTCTTACGTGGTTAAGGCAATCACGGAGGGCTGGCTCCAGAAATGGGAGGCAAAGGGCTTCGCTAAGGTCAAGAACCTGGATCTCTGGCTTCGCTTCATCCCCCTGTACAGGGCGCATCACGTTACCTTCAACTGGCTCAAGGGCCACGACGGCAACCCGCAGAACGAGCGCTGCGACGCCCTTGCGGTAGAAGCCCGTATGGCTGCCAATCTTCCGGCAGACACAGAGTACGAGGCCCAGCAGCAGACAGTGTTTAACCAAGAGAACTAAAACAGATACAATATGATAAACAATAAACCAGTAGTAGGAATTACGCAGGGTGACGGCAACGGCATCGGATATGAGGTCATTATCAAGGCCCTGGGAGATGCCAGGATTCTTGATTCCTTTACCCCCGTGGTTTACGGTTCTTCAAAGATATTCGGTTTCTACCGCAAGCTTCTGCACAACGTAGAGCAAGTAGATACTTACGTAATCAGCAACGTAAAAGATGCCAAGCCGCGCAAGATAAACATACTTAACTGCCTGCCGGACAATGTGTTCGTAGAGCCCGGAAAAGCCGCCCCCGAGGCTGCCAGGGCTGCAATCACCGCCCTTGACGCCGCTGTTTCAGATATGAAGCAGGGCCTGCTGGACGTTCTTGTAACCGGTCCTATCAACAAAAGGTCCATGAGCAAGGAGGGCTTTGGTTTTACCGGCCATACAGAGTACCTGCAGCATCAGTTCGGTGCAAAGGACCATACCATGATCATGGTCAGCGACACCCTTAAGGTGGCAGTTGTTACCGGACATATTCCTCTTGCCGATGTTCCCAAGACTCTTACAAAAGAGCGTATCATAGCCAAGCTCAAGCTGATGGACCAGTCACTGCGCAGGGACTTCGGCGTAGATAAGCCCAAGATTGCTGTGCTCGGACTCAACCCGCACTGCGGCGACGGCGGCCTTATCGGCGACGAGGAGCAGCAGATTATCCTTCCTGCTGTACAGGAAGCAACCGAGCAGGGCATTCTGGCCTACGGTCCGTATTCGCCTGACGGCTTCTTCGGCCTTGGCAACTACGCCCGCTTCGATGCTACCCTGGCCATGTACCATGACCAAGGTCTGGCTCCGTTCAAGGCTTTGTCCTTCGAGACCGGCGTGAATTTTACCGCCGGACTGCCCATCGTGCGCACGTCGCCGGACCACGGCACGGCCTTCGAGATGGCCGGCCGCGACGAGGCTGATCCTCATTCTATGATTTCTGCAATCTACACCGCGATTGACATCTTCCGCCATCGTATTGAATACGATAAACTTATGGCAGAGAAGATGGATGACTATAAGATTGACGAGCCTGTCCGCAACAACGGGCGTCCGCAGATAGCTTAGGCTATTCTATAAAACAACTAATCCCCGTCAGCCTCCTGTTTTATTTGGGGTTAAGTCGGCTTGACGGGGATTAGTTGTTTTATGTGTAGTTTAATACTTATAGGTTCAGGATGTTGTCACAGATACTTGTTACCAGGTCTCTGTGGGTAATGAAAATCATGGTCTTGTCGGCGGTTTGGGCGGCAAGATTTTTTATTAGCTGGCGCTCGGTTTCCATATCGAGGGAAGAGCTGAACTCGTCCAGGAGCATGACGCTGCCGGGACGGAGCAGTGCGCGGGCTATTGCGATGCGCTGGGCCTGGCCTTCGCTAAGGCCGGAGCCTTTTTCTCCGCAGCGGGTCTGAAGGCCGTCCGGAAGCTCCCGGACAAAGCCGGCTACTGCTGTATCCAGTGCCTGCCACATCTGTTCCTCAGTAGCATCGGGATTACCAAGAAGGAGATTATCCTTGATGGTACCGCCAAGCAGAGAATTCCCCTGAGGTACAAAAGAGAAATTAATTCTTGTAAGCGCAGAACACCTTGCCTTCTGGCCGCCGCCATATACTTCCAGGCTTCCGGATTCGGGTCTTAACAAACTGAGTATCAGACGTATGAGTGTGCTTTTTCCGGCACCGGTCTCGCCCATAATTGCAGTCTTGCTGCCGGGAGCGAAGTCGTAGTCGAAGCCGTCAAAAATGAAATGATCGGCATCCGGATACTTAAATTTAAGTCCGCTTATCCTTACGCCGCAGGGCGCAGGAATACGGACCGGCTCGCCTTTCTCTTCCTGAACCGGATCGTCCAAATCGTTCAGACGGTCTATGGAAGTTGTCGCATAAATAAGGGAAGGAATCTGGCGGGTAAGGTTTACCAGAGGGCCCTGGACCTGCATCACAAGCTGCAGGAAGGCTGTCATTACACCAAAAGTGATGGCACCTGAACTTATGCCGGCAACGCCCCAAAGGAAACTTATAAGGTAGCCGGTCGCAAAGGTAAGACCTATTACGGAACGGCTCCAGATATTAAAGTTGGTACGTCGCAGAATCTGTCCAAATTCCTGGTCCTGCATGGCCTCAAGGTCTTTCTGGGCAGAGCCTTCCATTTCCAGCGACAGCAGAAGAGTCTTGTTCTGGATGCTTTCCTGGATATGGCTCTGGACCTCGCTTTCCTTTTCCCGGATATCCTTGGTCAGAGAGCGCAGCTTTCGGAAGAAAAGCTTGCCGGCACCTGAAAGCAGGAAGGTTACAAGCAGCAGCACGCCCGCCAGACGAACGTCCAGAATGGCCAGGAAAGCCAAGGCTGCGACAAGGCGGAAAACGGTTACGACCAAGGCCGGAATATCTTCACTCACCACCTTTGTAACCGTGTCCACATCTGTGAACAGGCGGTTCAGGGCATCTCCGGAATGAAGCTTTTCCTTACCCATCCACTGGGACTGCAGAAGCCTTGAGAACAGGCGCTGCCTGATACTGAAGTTAAGGCGCGCATAAGTAATGCTCTCGTACCTTGTATTCAGCGCCGTTACCAGGATTCTGGTAAGCTGAAGCAAACATACGGCGATAATCCAGGGGATGAGGTCCGCAAACGGAATATGGTTTGTGGCAGCATCTACAATTTGTTTGCAGAGCCAGATGAATGCCAGGCTGAAGCCGATGGTGACAAGGCCAAGCACAATGTTCAGGAACATTGCACCACGAACTCCTTTGGAGTTGTCAAACAGCCATTTAACGTACTTCTTCATACCCGGCGGATGAGCTTTATATTATTCTGCCACTCCAAGCTCCAGCCACTTTGCAGCAATGGCTGCGGCATCCTTCTTTGCCACGTCTTCCTGCACCTCGTACTTATCCAGCAAAAGGGCGGCAAGAGCGTCTGCATCGAACTCTTTGCCCTGCACTGATTCCCATAGATAAGCAGCTGTGTCATTGAGGGTTATGAGCGAGCTCATGTTAATTGCAGCAGCACCTTCTGCGCTAAGCACGTGCTGGCCGCAGATAGTCCTTAAAATGTAAGTATTCTTTAGTTTCATTTGAAGTATTTTTTATTCCAGGGTAAATGTCTGTAAATGTATAGGAGGTAACGCCTGACCGGGCGCAAAAGGTTCCAGAAGCGCAGAAGGAAAATGTTAAGGCCGGAATACGGATTGACCGGCTTTTTCCCATGCCTCAGGACCGATACCGCACGTCCGTGGATGTTGCTCCACAAAGGCCGTTCTACGTTTTTGAGGATACCGTCGCCGCGGATCACGGGACCCTTGGGACCGACCTCTATTATCCTGTGAAGTATCCACCTGCCGCCGATGCAAAACAGTACAATATCGTCTTTTTTATACTGCTGAGCCGCTTCCAGGACCACGAGGTCCCGCTCCCCCACTATGAACGGCAGCATGCTTACCCCTTTGACCGGGATAGTCACCTGACGGCCCTGCGCAAGCATTTCTGCTACCTCAGGGAACATTTCCTCGTTCTTTACAACTATCTTCTTCATGAAGCAGGCGTCCGGGCACAAAAAAAGAGCGGAATGCGAGGTTCGAACTCGTGACCTGCGGCTTGGGAAGCCGCCGCTCTGCCAACTGAGCTAATTCCGCTTAATCTTCTTGCAAATATACAAAGATTTTATAGATTTGCACTCAATTTTCAAAAAATGCAGCAGGACTGCAAAAAAGCATTATAATATGAAAAAATTCATCCTTCTTGCCCTTGCAGGTGCCACTATCATAGGCAGCCTGACAATGTGCACGCAGAAGTACCAGACTGTCGACGGTGACCCTCTTGGTACAAAGATCTACACCCTTGAAAACGGCCTTAAAGTTTTCATGTCGGTAAATAAGGAGACTCCCCGCATCCAGACCTACATAGCTGTAAGAAGCGGCGGAAAGAACGACCCTTCTGACAACACCGGACTGGCCCACTACCTGGAGCATATAATGTTCAAAGGCTCAGAGAGTTTCGGTACCACTGACTATGCGGCAGAAAAACCCATGCTGGACGAGATCCAGCGCCTGTTCGACGTTTACGGACAGACCACCGACCCCGCGCAGCGCGACTCAATCTACCACCTGATAGATTCTGTAAGCTACGAAGCATCAAAGCTTGCCATTCCCAACGAATATGACAAGATGATGGCTATCATCGGCTCAAAAGGCTCTAACGCCTTCACTTCAACAGACGTTACCTGCTACATAGAGGACATCCCCTCCAACCAGATAGAGAACTGGGCAAACGTACAGGCAGACAGGTTCAAGAACCTGGTAATCAGAGGCTTCCATACAGAGCTCGAGGCCGTTTATGAAGAGAAGAACACCAGCCTTGTAAGCGACTTTGAAAAGGCAATGGAGAAAGTTGACTCCATGCTTTACAAGAACCATCCTTACGGAAAACAGACCGTGATTGGCACCCAGGATCACCTGAAGAACCCTTCAATCACCGCCATCCTTAAGCAGAGAGAGACCTACTACGTCCCCAACAATGTTGCAATCTGCCTCAGCGGTGACTTTGACCCGGACCAGATGGTAGAGATCATCAAGAAGTACTTCGGCGACTGGAAGGCTAACCCCAACCTTCCCGAATTCAAGTTCGAGCCCGAGCAGCCTGCAACTGCAATGCAGAGCAAGGACGTTTACGGCAACGACGAGGAATTCGCCCTTCTTGCTTGGCGCGTTCCCGGAACTTCCTCAAAAGAGAGCAATCTTCTGACCGTTGCAAACATGCTGCTTAACAACGGCATGGCCGGCATCCTTGACCTGGACATCACCCAGCAGCAGAAGCTCAACTTTGTACAGTCTTATCCTAACACTATGAACGACTACAGCGAGCTGATGCTGATCGGCTCCCCCAAGGAGGGCCAGTCGCTGGAGGAAGTTAAGGATATCCTGGTTGCAGAGATTGCCAAACTTCGTAACGGCGAGTTTGACGACGAGCTTGTAAAGGCGACCATCAACAATATCAAGCTTCAGGACATGAAGTCCCTTGAAAAGAACAGCAGCAGGGCCATGAAGTACGTTGACGCCTTTGTTGACGGCATCAGCTGGGAAGAGGCTGTCCGCCGCCAGAAAGACCTGGAGAAGATAAGCAAGGAAGACATCGTAGCCTGGGCAGGTAAGTACCTGAAGGATACAGACTTGGTAGTTGTTTACAAGCATCTTGGAACAGACAATTCCATAAAGAAGATTGACGCTCCAAAGATTACCCCTATCGTTACCAACAGGGACAAGGCCAGCGACTTCCTGGTACAGGTTCAGGAGAACGAGCCCCAGCCCATCGAGCCCGTCTTCACAAACTACACCAAAGATATGGCCGTAAGTTCCGCCTGCGGCATGAAGCTTCTTTACAAGCAGAACACTCTTAACGACATAGCTACCGTAAGCTTCCGCTACGATGCAGGAACCGTAACCAATCCGGCCCTTGGCGTAGCTGCAGACTACCTTAGCTACCTTGGCACCGAGACCCGCAGCGCAGAGGAGATTGCAAAAGAGATGTACTCCCTTGCCTGCAGTTTCAACCTCAGCGCCGGAGAGACCACCACTACCGTTTCCATCACCGGTCTTTCAGAAAACATCACCAAGGCAGTAGAGATTGTAGAGGACCTTATATACAATGCCAAGATTGACGAAGCCGTACTGGATAACCTTAAGGCGGACATCATAAAGAGCCGTGAGAATTCAAAACTGAACCAGAACGCCTGCTTCAGGGCCATGCAGAAATATATTACCTACGGTCCTGAATTCATTAAGCAGACCACTCTTGACAACAAGGCCCTTGTAGCCCTGGACGCAGACAAACTGCTTCAGGACATCCGCGACCTTGCTCTTTGCAAGCACACTATCCTTTACTACGGACCAGAGTCCCAGAATAAGATTATCGACGTTCTTGGCACATGCCACAAGGTTGCAGAAGATGCCAAGCCTCTGGAGAAAGTTCACATCGCAAAACTGCTTACTCCCCAGACCAAGGTATATGTTGCCAACTACAAGGCCCGCCAGTTCAGGTACACCCAGTACTCAGACAAAGGCGAAGGCTTCGATCCCGGCCGCATGGCAAGCATCACCCTGTTCAACGAGTACTTTGGTGGCGGCATGAACTCCATCGTCTTCCAGGAAATGAGGGAAGCAAGGGCACTGGCCTACAGCGCAGGCGCATACTATGCTTCTCCTTCCTACCTTGAAGGAACATCAAGCTTCATCGCCAACATCAATTCCCAGAACGACAAGCTTGCAAAGGCAGTTGCCGGCTTCAAGGAGATTATTGAAGAAATGCCCAAGTCCGACAAAGCCCTGGAGATTGCCAAGACCAGCCTCCTTACCAAATACCGCACTGAGCGTAAGACCGGCATGAACGTACTGTACAGCTACCTTGCAGATAAGGAACTGGGACTTGACGGTCCTCTTGACGGACTTATTTTCAGGCAGATAGGCAACATGTCGCTGGACGATCTGGAGACCTTCACCAACAAGTACATCATTGGCCGCAACTACGTTTACGGCATTGTTGGAGATACCTCAGACCTGGATATGGCCTTCCTTGCCAAACTTGGCCCGGTTAAGGTTGTTTCACTGGAAGAGATCTTCGGTTACTAATTCCAGAACCAGTCGGTTATGTTTTTAACCCCGGGGACACTGTAATATTTTATAATATCCCCTTTCAGATAAAGTTTGCGCCCTATATAGGATGGATGCTGCTCCAAGTTCAGCGAATCCCGTATAGGGCCTTTCTTTAGTTCCACAGACATGCATTCGGCTTTTGTAGCGGCCGACGTATCTGCGGCTATCGCCAGGTTTGTCGCAGAGAATGTGCTTCCCTTGAACGGGCTGATGCAGCCTACAACATAACCGTAAACCCAGACGCCCTGCTGCCCAAGCAGAGTCTGGGCTTTTGTTACGCTGTAAGTTACACTGGTGTCCCTGGGAGGAATCTTCTCTTCTTTATTGTCCTGAGGATCATCTTTGTAGGGATCAAAATCGCACGAAGGCATGAAGGTCAAGGCCAAAACTGCCGCTACGGCGGCGATGGCGCTGGTGAGTTGATTCAGGTGTTTTTTTGTCATAGTTCTTTAGCGTTTTTGCCAAAGCTATGACACTTAAACGAGAAAAAGGTTAAGATTTGTGAAAATGTACTTTTCTTTACTTTTTCACAATGCGCATTTTGGCATATTTCAGCAGCAAAAGCTTCTCTCCGTAGCTCTGGAAGCGGATTTTTGCCTTAAGATCTGACGGATCCCCGCTTATCTCCAGAATCTGGCCAAAGCCGAACCTGTTATGCTCTACCTGCATTCCTGCCTGGAATGAATGTATGGGATCGGGCTGGAAGTCCGCGGCGGCGGCAGGGGCCGGAGCCGGACGGAAGGCCGGCTTTGCAGGCTGGACCTGCTGCGGCCTGGAAGCCCCGAAAGAGGGCTTCGGCCCGCCGAAGGACGGGCGGCCGCCGCCGAAGGACGGCTTGCGGTCGAACCTTACAAACGGACCATCATCGACATCGCCGTCATCGTCACGCCCAAGGGGATTGCTTATAAATGAAGGATTTATCTCTTTCACAAAGCGGCTGGGGGCATTGCTTTCATGCTTGCCGTTACGCATGCGGGTAGTTGCAAAGGACAAGTCCACAACCTTCTGGGCACGGGTCAAGGCCACATAGAAAAGTCGCCTTTCCTCCTCTATTTCCGCCGGGCTGGCAAGCATACCACCTCCGGGGAACAGATTCTCTTCGCACCCTGCGATATATACGTACGGGAACTCCAAGCCCTTTGCGGAATGCACCGTCATAAGGGCTACCTTGTTTGATGATTCCTCGTCCGAAACATCCACAGCGCTAAGCAGCGATATATTCTCCAGATAGTCTCCCAGCGTTACCAGAGGCAGGTTTTCTTCTGAAATTTCGTCAGCGTCGTTAATCTCGCCGGCGACCATTTTGTCTTCTATATATGTATTGTGCTGCTCCTCTACAAATGCCTTGGCGCTGTTGATCAGTTCTTCTACGTTGGCTGCGCGGGACTGGCCCTCGATGCTCTTGTCCTCTTTGAAGAAGCGGTAAAGGCCGGAGGCCTCGGCAATTGACAAAGTCAGCTGGTATGCATCCTTCTGGCCCATTTGCGCATTGTGGGCAAGGATCATGTTTACAAAACCGGCTATTCTTTCTATGGCAGCCTTCTTAAGGCCATATTTCTCCAGGTCCGACGTCACTGCAGCTTCGCAGAGAGGTTTGTTTTCTGCCGATGCGGCCGTTGCCAGCACGCTTAGCGATGTATCTCCGATACCCCTTGCCGGCTTTGCAATCGCGCGGCGGAAAGATTCGTCGTCACGGGGATTGACTATGAGTTTAAGGTAGGCCATAAGGTCCTTGACCTCCGCCCTTTCGTAGAACGAATTCCCGGAGAATATCATGTATGGAATGTTGCGCTTGCGCAGCGCTTCCTCCAGTGCACGGGACTGGGAGTTCGTCCTGTACAGAATTGCAAAATCCTGATATACAGCAGATTCCGAATGAATCCTGCGGACGATGGAAGAGACTATCATGCTGGCCTCTTCACGCTCGTCGTAAGCCTTCAGAAGTGTGATTTTCTCTCCGTCCAAGCCGTCGGAAAAACACTTCTTGGGTATGCGCCCCACATTCTTTGCAATCACTGAATTGGCCGCATCCACTATAACCCTTGTAGAGCGGTAATTACGCTCCAGAGCAAAGAATTTTGACTCCGGGTAATCTTTCCTGAAGTTCAGAATGTTCTCTATCTTGGCTCCGCGGAAAGCGTAGATTGACTGGGAGTCGTCGCCCACTACGCAAATATTCCTGTGCTGCTGACTTAACTTCTTGACAATCAAGTATTGAGCATAGTTGGTATCCTGATACTCGTCAACCAGTATATAGTCAAAGCGCTGGGCAATCTGCGGCAGGATCGGGACACCTTCGGCATCCTTGCGGTCAAGCAGTATGTTCATGTTGACAAGGATGTCGTCAAAGTCCATTACTCCTGAACTTTTCAGCAGCTGCTGGTACTTGGTGTAGATTCGGTGGATCTCTCCCTTCCTGGCATTGCGGTCATTGGTAATGGCCGCCGTATTTGCGGCATAGGCCTCGGCCGTATAAAGGTTGTTCTTGGCCATCGATATGCGTCCCAGCACCTCTTTTGGCTTGTACACCTTGTCGTCCAGATTCAATTCCTTGATGCAGTGCTTTATGGCACTGGTCTGGTCCGACGTGTCATAGATGGTGAATTCCTTGGGGTAACCAAGCGCATCCGCGTATTCACGCAGGAAGCGCACGAATACGGAATGGAAGGTGCCCATCACCACGAAACGGGCCTTGTAGGCCCCTACCATCTGTCCTATCCTTTCCTTCATCTCCCCTGCTGCCTTGCGGGTGAAGGTCAGGGCCAGGATACGGGACGGATCGGCCCCTTTTGCAAGCAGGTACGCAATCCTGCTGGTAAGCACCCTGGTTTTACCGGAGCCGGCGCCGGCGACAATCAAAACAGGGCCGTCGGTACATAGTACCGCCTGACGCTGGGTCGGGTCCAGCGCGGCTATAATCTCTTGCTCACTTTTCTCCATAACGGCAAATTTTTATATTGTCAACGGCATCGGAGCACAAATTTAGATTCGCTATTCCATAATTCCAAAAAAACTGCGTCCAAAACTATTTTGAACGCAGTTTATTATAATCGCCTACTTCCTCCAACTTACTATTCAATCACTTTCATATCAGTTGAATTTACAAATTGAATTCAGGTTCTCAATTGCTTCTGCAAAGAGCGATACGACTATCTAAACTGAACTCATTGTCATTAGAGATTATATCATCCTCTTGTAAATTCAGATAGAGTGTATCGCCGCAGAACGAGCCCTTAACGGGGTTCAAATTCTGCAATGCTACAGGGAAATCTTCAATATCTCTTATGATAACGTCCTCCATAAAAGTAGAATAATAAAAATGCTTTGTGGGTGAAAAAAATACCTCATCATTTTTTTGAATCCATTGACCAAACACTCCCTCTAAATCTCTTATATCAGTGAGTTCATAAAAATGGCTAGACTGTTGTAGTCTTATTACATAGTTGTCACTAGAATATACCAAAGTATGCTCAGCGCCATTACCGGGTTTTGCTGTATTATCAATGATTGAACCGTCTTCTGACAGGATATAACTCTTTATATAGACATGGTTTTTACAATTGTTGTCAGCAATCTCTGACGCATATTCTTTTTTGAGACTCTTTGACAAAACAGAGGTATTTAATACCTCATCCAGGCGCTTAATTGATTCATCATCAGAGCAATACACCAACACTGTCACGTCGCTTTTAGAAATCGCACCTGCGAATACGGGTTTTATGCCATAATATATAGTGTTCCCCGTTGAATTTTCGTACGGGAATAGTGGTTTTAGGGACTTTAAAATGTCTATTTTCCAGTTCCCATTGATTTTCCCTAAAAAGACGTTAATTAGTTTGTAATCGGAGGTGTCCCGCTGAGGTTCCAAGACATCACACAAATAATCCTCAAGAATAGCGTTGTTAAAGATCACATCGCCACCTGAGTGCTTGCAACCATGGAATAGTATTACGACTAATAAACTGATTACATATAATCTCCTCATATTTTCCTCTTTCTATATTTTTCCAGTCCTCGAAGCTGTTGCTAAGTTAAGCTGGCGGGAGTCAGTGTCTTGACCGCTGGTGATGCTCATCTGCAAGAGGTTACCCATGGAATCATACGTATAACTGCTGCTGTTCCCTGCAAAAATCACCATTTTATCAATGTCATTTTTCTTTCATCAAGACCAAGGCTATCACGCGCTTTCAAGAAGTCCTCTTTATAGGAAAACTTCATCCAATGGTCATTCCCTCGAATCCTATGATCGATTTTTATAATATAATATTCAACCACAAAACCAGAAGGATTCGTTTTGAACGTAAAAATATAGTCATCATTATAATATGCCCCCATAATGCCATAGCCAGGATTCTTTATCACCGACCAATCGACATAGTCATTTTCAATGGTAAAGTTCTCTGAATCCAGATAGTATTGAGTATCTCCAATTTTCTTTCTACAAGATATCGCCACCACTATTAAGAACATTAAAAACAAAACACGCTTCATTCCCATTCACATTTTAAAGTGTATAATGATAGGTGAATTCTAATTAGAAGTGCAACACACTTCAAAAGTCAAAGTTAAATAATTGTTTGCGATATTCCAATCAGAGTAGAATCCAGCTGTGGCTTCCGGCTGAATATTTACAAAATGGCACGAAAAAATTCTTATTTATTGAGAAATTTTGAGTAAATTTGCAATCTTAAAATATATAGAAGTAATCTATTAATTTTATACAACTAAATAATGTCAAACAACATCAATCTGAAGCGCGGGCTGGACATCCCCCTGAAGGGAGCCGCAGCCCTCAAGACCGGAAAGAGCGTACAGCCTGACATTATCGCCATCAAACCCGCAGACTTCAAGGGCTTTACCCCCAGACTGCTGGTTCGCGAAGGCGACAAAGTTCTGGCAGGTTCACCTGTTCTGGCAGACAAACAGCGTCCTGACATTCTGGTTACAAGCCCCGTAGGCGGCACTGTAGAGCAGGTAGTCAGAGGCGAAAAGAGAAAGTTGCTTGAGGTTAGGATCAAGGTGGACAAAACCGCCGGCGCAGTAGACTTTGGCGTAAGCAATGTCGCTTCAATGAGCGCAGCAGACGTTAAGGAACTGCTCCTTAAGAGCGGTCTTTGGGTAGCCCTTGTACAGAGGCCCTACGGTATCGTAGCAGACCCTGAGCTCAGCCCCAAGTCAATCTTCGTATCAGCTTTCTCTACCGCCCCCCTGGCAGCCGACACAGAGTTCACCCTCAAAGACGAGCTTGCAAACATCCAGGCCGGCGTAGACGCCCTCTCTAAACTAACTAAAGGCGGAGTACACTTCTCCATCAAGGCAGAGACCTACTCAAGCTCTCCCTTCCACAAGGTAGAGAACGTAATCCTGCACACCGTAAGCGGCAAGCACCCTGCCGGCAACGTTGGAGTACAGATCGCCAACATCGCCCCCATCCGCAAGGGAGACACCGTTTGGACAGTATCCCTCCTTCTCCTTGCAGCCATCGGCCGCCTGCTCAATACCGGCAAGCTCAACCTTGAGAGAAAGGTTGCCGTTACTGGTCCCCAGGCAAAAGATCCCTGCTACATTGACGCCCTTCCCGGCATCAGCATGAAGGAAATTGCAGAATTCGTAGACAACAGCAACGGAGAGGTTCGCTTCGTAAGCGGCAACGCCCTCACCGGAACAGCTGTCGGCGCAGAAGGCGCACTTGGTTTCTTCGACGACCAGATCACCCTGCTGCACGAGGGCCGCGAAAGAGAGCTCCTTGGCTGGGCAAAGCCCTTCAGGACAAGCCAGTTCTCCTTCAGCAAGGCATACTTCTCATGGCTCTTCCCCAAGAAGAAATACGCCATCGACACCAACGTTCACGGCGGTCCCAGGGCCTTCGTTGTTTCTGACGTTTATTCAAAGGTTCTGCCTATTGACATCTTCCCCGTTTACCTTATCAAGGCCTGCCTTGCCGGCGACATTGACAACATGGAGAAGTTCGGCATCTACGAGGTTCTTCCCGAAGACCTCGCACTTTGCGAATTCGTAGATCCTTCAAAGAATGAAATACAGTCCATACTTCAGGACGGTATCAACCTCATGATAAAAGAAATGGCATAAAGTTATGGAAGAGAACAAAAACAAACCCGGCCTTTTTGAAAAAGGCGGCAAGCTCGGCTTCCTTCATTCTACAGTCGACGCTTTTGACACCTTCCTGCGTGTGCCTGCAACGGTTACCCTTAAGGGTTCCCATGTGCGTGACGCCGTTGACCTGAAGCGTGTGATGATTATGGTAGTGATGGCCCTTGTTCCCGCAGCCCTCTTCGGTATGTGGAACGTAGGTTTCCAGCACGACCTTTTTGCCAACGACCTGCCTACCTTCATGGGCAAGTTCTGGTTCGGTTTCTGGAAGGTTCTTCCCCTGTTCGTAGTTTCCTACGTTGTGGGTCTTGGCATTGAGTTCGCAAGCGCTCAGATCAAGGGCGAAGAAGTAAACGAGGGCTACCTTGTTTCAGGTTTCCTCATTCCCCTTATCGTTCCTGTAGACATTCCTCTGTGGATGCTTGCAGTAGCAGTTGCCTTTGCCGTTCTCTTCGGAAAAGAAGTATTCGGCGGCACCGGAATGAACTTCCTGAACCCTGCCCTCCTTGCACGTGCCTTCCTGTTCTTCTCTTATCCCAGCAAGATGTCCGGTGACCAGGCATGGATCAGCGGCCTGCCGGACGGCGTATCAGGAGCCACTCCCCTTACCCACATGCTGGATCACAGCGGAGAAGTTGCAACCGGTCTTGAAAACATCAGCACCCAGTGGAGCGTTACCGACCTTGTAGTCGGCACTATCCCCGGTTCAGTTGGTGAGACCTCACTTATCGCCATCCTGCTTGGTGCAGCCCTCCTCCTTTGGACCGGCATTGCAAGCTGGAAGATTATGCTTTCTTCTGTTGCCGGCGCCCTTCTTGTAGGCTGGATCGGCAATGTAGCAGGCATCACCAATGTTCCCGCTTACTATCAGCTCCTTCTTGGTGGCTTCGCCTTCGGTACCGTATTCATGGCTACAGACCCTGTAACATCGGCTCAGACCGAATGCGGAAAATGGATCTACGGCTTCCTTATCGGAGCACTCTGTGTTGTGGTAAGACTCTTCAACCCCGGCTATGCAGAGGGTATGATGCTTGCCATCCTGCTTATGAACACCTTTGCACCTCTTATTGACTACATCGTTACTTCACGTGCAATGTCAAAAAGGGCAAAGAAAGCTGACATCGCTTAAAACAGAAAGACTATGAATACCAACGGAAACACTTATACAATAGTATATTCGACCATCATAGTCGTGCTGGTCGCAGCGATATTGGCCTTCGCTTCAAGCGCCCTCAAACCCATGCAGGACGCCAACATCAAGGCAGAAACCATCAGCCAGATGCTTGATGCTGCAGGCATCCAGGCCAAGGACACGCCCACTACCAACGAGCAGATTCTTGACAAATATGCAGAAACCGTTACCGAGGCCTTTGTTATCGACCTTGACGGCAAGAAAATCAAGGATTTGTCCATTGACCGCAAGAACCTTGAGCTTCAGGACGACCTGAAAGCCCAGAACACCAATATCAAGAATGGCAAGGACGCTCTTCTTCCTGTTTACAAGTTCAACAACGGAACCACCGTCATCCCCGTTTACGGAGCCGGACTGTGGGGACCTGTTTGGGGCTATGTAGCTTTAAATGACGACCTTCTTACCATTGCAGGAGCTTACTTCGATCATGCAAGCGAGACCCCCGGTCTTGGTGCAAAGATCAAAGACGATCCCGAATTCCGCAAGAAATTCCAGGGCGAAAAGCTTAATCTTACCAGACTGGAGAATCCTTTCGATATCGCAAAGGGCGCTCCCGTAGGAAACCTTGACGACAATCAGGTAGATGCAATCACCGGCGCTACAATGACCAGCAAGGGTCTTGACGCTGCTATTGACACCTGGATCAGGGCATACGCTGCTTACCTTAACAAAGTGGAGGAATAGAATATGGACGCAAAGATTAAAGAAACACTGTTGAACCCCATTTTCAAGGGCAACCCTATCACCGTCCTTGTTCTTGGTATCTGCTCCTCTCTTGCCGTAACGGTAGAGCTCAAGGGAGCCCTGGTTATGTCCCTGTCTGTTATTATCGTAACAGGACTTGCAAACCTTATTCTTTCCACCCTGCGCAACACCATCCCCAACCGTGTACGTATCATCGTCCAGCTGGTTGTAGTTGCACTTTTGGTTATTCTGGTTGACGAGGTCCTCAAGGCCTTTGCCTATCCGGTAGAAAAGCAGCTCAGCGTTTACATCGGCCTTATCATTACCAACTGTATTGTAATGGGCCGTATCGAGGCCTTCGCCCTTGGCAACAAGCCTTTCGCTTCACTGCTTGACGGTCTTGCAAACGGTGCAGGTTACGGTCTCATCCTTGTAATCGTCGCCTTCTTCCGCGAACTTCTTGGAAGCGGCACCCTTCTTGGCATGAGAATCATTCCCGAATCCTTCTACGAGGCTGGTTATATGAACAACGGTCTGGTTATTCTCCCTCCTATGGCGCTCATCCTTATCGGTTGCATCATTTGGGTTCAGAGAAGCATCCAGAAAGACCTGCAGGAGAAATAACATCTAACACCCTATAGAGATTATGGATTACATTAGTTTATTCGTAAAGTCAATATTTGTTGACAATATGGTTTTTGCATACTTCCTTGGTATGTGCTCATACCTGGCAGTATCCAAAAACGTGAAGACCGCTACAGGTCTGGGTGTTGCTGTTATATTTGTGCTGCTTTGCACACTGCCCATCAACTACCTTATCAACGGTTTCCTTACCAACAATCCCTTTGGAGTTGACCTCAGCTTCCTTAGCCTGATCATCTTCATTGCCACAATTGCTGCGTTTACCCAGATAGTAGAGATGGTTGTAGAAAAGTTCGCACCCGCACTGTACGGCCAGCTTGGTATATACCTGCCGCTTATCGCAGTAAACTGCGCCATCCTTGGTGGTTCCCTGTTCATGCAGCAGAGAGAGTTCTCCAATGTAGGTGAGGCTGCAACATACGCACTTGGTTCCGGTCTCGGCTGGTTCCTGGCTATCGTTTGCCTTGCCGCAATCCGCGAAAGACTCTCTTACTCCAAGGTTCCCGCAGCCCTCAAGGGTATCGGCATAACCTTCATCACCGTAGGTCTTATGGCTATGGCGTTTATGACATTCATGGGTATTTCACTTTAACAAGGAGGTATGGATATGACAAATATGATTTTAGGTGCTGTTGTCACCATCGTTGTTGTAACCCTGGTCCTTGTTGCCCTTCTTTTGGTTATCAAGGCCAAGCTTACCCCGTCCGGAACTGTCAAGATTGACATCAACGACGGAAAGAAAGTTCTGGACGTTCCTCAGGGCGGAGACCTTATGCACACCCTTGCAGACCAGGGAATCTTCCTTCCCTCTGCCTGCGGTGGTAAAGCCAACTGCGGCCAGTGCAAGGTTCGCGTTCTTGAAGGCGGCGGAAACATTCTGCCTACAGAAACCGGTTTCTTCTCACGCAAACAGATCAAGGATTTCTGGCGCCTTGGCTGCCAGGTCAAGATTAAGGACAACCTTAAGATTGCCGTTCCAGAGTCTGCTCTCAGCGTTAAGAAGCTCGAGTGCGAAGTTATCAGCAACAAGAACGTTGCTACCTTCATCAAAGAATTCACAGTCCGTCTCCCCGAAGGCGAGAATATCGAATTCAAATCAGGAGAGTATATTCAGATTGATATTCCTGAGTACGAGGCCGATTTCTCTGACATGGACGTAGACGATATCTACAAGGGCGACTGGGAGAAGTACGGTATCACTTCCCTGAAGTACAAGAATACCGTTCCTACCATCCGCGCATACTCCATGGCCTCTTATCCGGCAGAGAAGAACGTCATCAAGCTGAACGTACGTATCGCAACTCCTCCGTTCGACCGTACACAGCCTAAGGGCGTCTTCAAGTTCGTGCCCGGCGTTACTCCGGGAATCGCATCTACCTATGTATTCTCCCGCAAGCCGGGTGACAAGGTTATGATTTCCGGTCCTTACGGCGAGTTCCTTCTTCCGGACAACGATCCCGACACCCAGGAGTACATCTTCGTAGGTGGTGGTGCTGGTATGGCTCCTCTTCGCAGCCACATCATGCATCTGTTCAAGACCCTGAAGACCAAGAAGCCCGTTCGCTTCTTCTATGGCGCCCGTGCTCTTGTAGAGGCCTTCTATCTTGAGGACTTCGCAGAGATTGAGAAGGAGTTCCCTAACTTCCACTTCACTCTTGCCCTTGACCGTCCGGATCCTGCAGCTGATGCAGCCGGCGTTAAGTATACTCCCGGCTTCGTTCACAATGTAATGAACGAGACCTACCTGAAGAACCACGAGGCACCCGAGGACATCAAGTACTTCATGTGCGGTCCTCCTATGATGACCAAGTGCGTAAACGAGCTTCTGGACAGCCTTGGAGTTGCTCCTGAAAGCGTATTCTACGATAACTTCGGCGGTTAACAGCCAGAGTAAATAACCTACTAAAGGCCGGATTCCAGTTTTGGAGTCCGGCCTTTAAAAGTAAAGATTTGTGAAAAAGAAGGTTAAGATTTGTGAATTCAGTTTAAAGCAAGTTTTTTTCACTTTTATTTGCGAAAAAAGAGCGATGAAACACAATGAGTTCAAAATAAAAAAAGGCCGGTTTCTCTTTCGGGGTTCTCCGGTTGCCATTCTTGCAACAACGCTAAAACCAATGCTTTTACCTTTGTTCATTCACATTATCTATCTGTTCCCGGCCTTTTTTTCTCTCTCCTGTTCTAAGGCAGAGCAAACTGTTCCTGAAGAAATCGTTACAAATTTGGAAATAAACAGCAAGGTTAGCAGCAGCGCCGGCCACCTTGATATATTTATATATAATCTGGACAGCCTGGGACGGCTGGACTCCTATTCCCGCCAGAAGTACACGGGCGACATTCCAACAAGCCTTGAACTTGGGTCAAGAAGCGGAAGAAAAAGAGTAATCATGCTTGTAAACTGGCAGGAAGAACGCCTGGAATGGAGCAGCATAAACTGCCTTGCCAATATCAAAAAAATTATGGTGGACCTGGATACAGAGGACGATTCTTTCCCGCGAATGAGCGGGGATGCAACCATAACCGCCGGTGCCGCCTCGGGAGGTGTAGTTAACCTGCAAACGCTGTCGGCAAGAATAAGGCTGACATCCATAAAATGCGACTTCAGCGGGAAGGCCTATGCAAACCTTACCATGAAGAACACACGGATCTACCTTACTAATGTCTGCATCAACAGCAGCATCGTTCCGGAAGACGTTCCCGGCACGGCATTCATCAATGTAGGCGGGCTGGCAGAAGGGGACATGCGCTCGTTCGGCAGGCCGGAAATGCTGCTGCGGAACCTGCCGGGGGAAATCGGCGCAGAAGAACGCAGGCCGGGCCTGGACTTTTACTGCTATGCATCGGATACAGAGGCATCCAATCCGGGCAAGCCTCAACCTAAAATGGTGATTGAAGGAGAGATAGGCGGCATCCGCTATTACTACCCTATCCTTCTGGCAGACTACATAGGCAGCGGGATCCGCAGGAACACTACATACAATGTAAACCTTGTTATCAGCCGTCTTGGCGGGGCGGACCAGGATACTCCCATTTCGCCCGGAACAATGCAAGTTAATGTAGAAGCCGTCCCCTGGGACAGCCGCGGCGCACAGAACATAGATTTTTAAAACTGACCGGTTGTTATGATTATATTTTCCAAAGTGGTTTTACTGCCGATGCTTTACCTGTTTGCAGTCTCGTGTACAGACCGTCTGTCAACCAATATAGGTCAGGTTGGCCAGCAGACAGAAAAGTGCACTGTAGGTGTCAGGTTGCAGCAGGAAGGCATCGGCGTAAAATCCAAAGATCCGGGGGACGAGAACAAGATTTCCGACATCAACCTGTTTGTCTATAACAGTGTAAGCGGCTTCCTGGAGGCCCACGTTTACATTGACAGCCGCAATTACGGCAAAGTTCCACTGACTGTTGACCTGCTTAAGAATGTAAGATACGACTTTGCGGTATGCGCAAACTTCGGCTTCAAGCCCAAGGCTCCGGAGAGTCTGGAAGCCCTTAAGGAAATGCGCTTTTACCTGACCTACCCCGACGAATACGGCACAGGCATACCAATGTCAGGGATGGTCAGGGACATAATTCCAAAAGATGACGGGATGTCGGTAAATATGACGGTAACAAGACTGATGGCTAAAATCGGCATCGCCATAGACCGCAGCAAACTGAATAGCGACGTACGCATGAACGTGTCCAGGCTTAGCATCGGCGGCTGCCCTAAATCCGCAAAACCGTTCGCAGACAGCAAGCCTGCCGGAAGGAACGACATCTTTGAAAACGGCTTTTTCAAAGACGGCCGGGCGGCGGATTTCCTTAACATCGAGGCCGGTGAAGGCAAGAGCCAGGAAGTGTATGTTTATATGCTGGAAAGCCTTGGAGGAGACCGTCCATCCAATTTGGACAATCCCGCCGCGGCAGCAATCTATCCGTATATCGAGCTAAAGATGGACTATGTAGGAACGGAGAACAACACAGCCAAATGGCTGGTGTACCGCTTCTGTATAGGAGAAAAGAAAGGCAACTCAGATATCCGCCGAAACACAACTTACCACTTTACCGTGACGCCTCACGGTAACGGACTGGATAAACAAGCTACCTGGATGGTAGAATTTACAAACTGATGTTTTCCTCTGCGAACTTAAGGTCGGCCTCGTCGTCAATCTCGTACCAAACAAGAGGATCAACCTTGCAAATGTAGATAGGCAGGGTGTGAAGTGAGACCTCTGTAAAAACAGGCTCGTAGCTGAGCTTGGGCTGCTGGTCTACAATCTCTGTGTAGTAATCGCATACTGCCTTGAAGAAGGCGCTGCTAAGCTTGTGGATGCCTACAAGTTCTCCGCAGGGATTTATGGCATTGCGGTCTTTTGACCATGCAATAAACTGCCCCTCAGTGTTTTGCTCTACATAATAAGCATCCTGGAACTTGGTAAGAGGTGCGGTAAGTATGGCAGAATCGTGGGGGCAGGCAAGAAGCTCTGAAATTGCACGACGCTCAAATACAAGATCTGAGTCCAGCATAAGGATGTCATCGTCGCCTACAAGGTCACGGCAGTTCCAAAGGGTATAAAGACAGTTGGTCTCTGCGTACCTGGGGCTGTGGCAGCAAACTACCTGAGGATAGTCCTTGCAAATGGCCTCATAAGCCTCTTTCTTGTAGCCGGTACCAATGATAATCTTCTCTATGCCGCAGTCGATGAGGGTTTCTATGGACCTGAGTACCATAGCCTTACCCTTGAACGGAATAAAGCCCTTGGGAATAGTCTCTGTGTATTTGCCAAAGCGGGTACCCATACCCGCAGCCATGATTACGGCTGTCTTTACCATATGTCTGTTATTTCTGGTTCTTGTAAAAATCCCCTATTACGCCAATTACGCGCTCCATCTGCTTTTTTGTACCCATCGTTACACGGAAGCACTTCTCTACAGAAGGCGCCTGGGTAGTATCCCTTACAAAGATGTCGTGGTCTGCAAGATAGCCAAGCAGGGCCATTTTCTCTTCCCTTGTATTAAACTTCAGCAGGTTAAAGTTTCCGCGGCTGGGATAGACCGTATAGTGGTCTGCAAACTGTGCGGATGCCTCAATGAAGTAAGCCTGTCCCTTGTGTACCTGATCTACGTAAGACCACATGTAGTCTGCGTCCTCAAGGGCGGCCACAGCAGCCTCCTGCGATATTGTAGTAATGTTTTTGGGGTTGCGAATCTTGCCGATGGCAGCGATGTTGGCCTCGCTGGCCAGCAGGTAACCAATGCGGAAGTTGGCCATTGCAAAGGCCTTTGACAGGGTCCTGGTAACGATGATGTTGTCGTACTTAAGCACCAGATCCTTGCTGCTTTCCCCGGCAAACTCTCCGTAAGCCTCGTCAATAAGGAAGAGCGTCTGGGGGAAGGTCTCCAGCAGATGACGGATGTATTCCGGAGTATGGTAATTACCTGTAGGGTTGTTAGGATTACAGATATAGGTCATCACGGGCTTAAGGGAAGCCAGGGTGGTCTCGAAGCCTGCTGCGTCAAAGGTGAAGTCGTCGTTGTAGTAGAAGAACGACACCTCTGCACCGCCTGACTGACAGGTTAGGCGGAAGTTGTCGTACGACGGGCCCAGCATCAGCACCTTGTCTCCACCGCAAAGGAAGGAGCGGCAGATGTACTCGTGCAGTACGTCTGAGCTGCCAAAGTACTGGATATTCTCTATCGGCAGCTTTACAAAGCCGGCGATAGCCTCCAGGAGCCTGTCGTTCTTGGTTGTGGGATAAAGGTTAAAGAAGCCCGGGCCGTCCAGAAGCTCTTTTACACGTGCAGTCACCTTAGGTGAAGGCGGCACGGTAGCCTCGTTCCAGTCCAACTTGAGTATGCCCTCGCGGTCTTTAGGCTCTACCGCCCATATCTTATGGGAAGCGAGCTTGTAGGGCTTCAGGTTACGCAGGTATTTGTTGATAAACTCCATATATCTGTGTTATTATAGCCAAAAGTTTCTTAAATAAGTCTGCTTGGGATGGCGATCCTTCTCCGGAGGAAGTTGCATATAGTCGCCCCAAAGCTGATGAAGCAGGTGATCCCAACCCACAGGAGCGGGCAGTTTGACGTCGCAGAACTGAAGGTCTACCGTAGAGGCGAAGTCCTCTATGGGGAACCATTCCCATCTGGGTTCGGGACAAGGCAGCATGGACACATGAGCCGTTGAACCATATTCAGGACAGGCTGCCATTTCTGCCATGAGTTTGTTCTTGGCTGGCATCGGGTCCTGGAAGTGGCGGAACGGGTGCAGGAAGCGGTGCAGTAGGGTTTTTCCATTGCGCTTCATTCCGAAGTCTCGGTCAAGGGTGGTTTTGCGGCGACGGATTGCTACAGTCTCACGATAGTCGTCCAATGCTCTCTTGTACTGGGACTTGAACTCTTCAGGATCGTCTGACACAGCATCCAGGGGGAAGAGATCTATCCACATGCCGGACTGGATGGTGCCTTTATACCAAGGGCTGGTAGTCTTGACCAGGGTTCTGGTAGTGTCGCAAATCCTTGAATAAGGCAGCAGCATATTGGGATCCGATGCATCGAAGACCTTGAATCCGGGCACGTTGAAGGTTTTGAGAAGCCTTTCGTAGTCCGGTCTGGGAAGCAGGATATCAATATCATCGTCCCAAGGGATAAAGCCTTTGTGGCGTACGGCGCCAAGCAAAGTGCCATATGCAAGGAAGTATGTTATATTGTTTTCCTTGCAGAACTTATCTACTACTTTAAGTATTTCCAAACTGAAGGACTGTATGTCCTGTAGCGTCATTTTCCTCATCTAATCCGCCATTCTATAAATAATTCAGCAAATATACGCAATTTTTTATATATTTGTGGGAATAAACGTAACAATAGTATGAATTATCTCTCCCTGCGGCAGCTTCAACTTGCCCTGCTTGATATCCTTATAGAGGTGGATAAATTCTGCCGCAAAAATGACATAACCTATTCCCTTACCTACGGTACCCTTCTGGGTGCAATCAGGCACAAGGGCTTCATCCCCTGGGACGATGACCTTGACATAATGATGCCCCGCAAGGATTTTGAACGCTTCCTGGAACTCTTTCCCAAGTCCGGGACCCGGTTTACGTCGCTGTACAATACCGACACCCCGGAAACCAAGTGCATACTTTGCTACGGAAAAGTTCAGGACAACACCTCTGTTTGCCAGGAACTCAAACGCAAGTACCTTTACAAGTTCGGCATCAACATAGACATTTTCCCGGTAGACAATGCCCCGGCAGACCCGGCAAAGCACTACGAATTCGCCCGCACGGTAACGCGCCTTAGGCATCGTATCTACCTTAGCCAGAGGCCGTTCTTCCCCTTCACCTTCCACGATCCTATCATTCCAAAGATAGTGGCACACAGGCATTCGGCGGACTGGTGGTTCCATAAATGCGAGGACTATCTTACCCAGTACAACGGCATCGATTCCCCGTACTGCGGCCCCGTTTCCGGCGGCATGGGAACTATAGAAATCTATGACCGCCACGTATTTGATAAGTACACAGAGGTCGAGTTCGAGGGCCACAAGTTCAGGGCTATCGCGGACTGGGACGCTTTCCTGCGCAGGCAGTTCGGAGACTATATGCAGCTGCCTCCGGAAGAAAAGCGCAAGAGCCACGCTATCCTGGCCTGGTTCAAGGAGGATGCATAATGAAGGAGCTGACAAAAGATGAGATGCGCACCCTGTGGGTGCATATGCTGGATGTTATTGATGCATGGTGCCGTGCCAACGGAGTGCATTATTCCCTTAGTTCCGGCACGCTTATCGGGGCCCTTCGCCATAAGGGCTTCATTCCGTGGGACGACGATGCTGACATTATGATGCCGCGTCCCGACTACGACCGCTTCATTGCAGAATTCAAGACAGATGATTGTTATGTAATGAGTTATCTGTCGGACGAGGCCTACTACCGTCCCTTTGCCCGCGTTTTTGACAAGGGCACGGTCCTTATCCAGAAGGGCATCAAGATGGGTGGTTTGTTTGTGGATGTTTACCCGCTGGACGGCCAGCCAGATGGCGAAGAGGAACTCAAGGAGTACTTTGACAAATATCGCCGCATCCGCCGCCGCATTTACAAGTCTACTAATTTTTACAAGCATTCAATACACTTCCTGTCGCGTCTGAAGGGCCTTTACCGTGGCATCGGCAAACCGCCCAAGGAGGTTAATGTGGCAGAGATGGAGAAGCATCTTCGCAGTTATCCTTTTGGGCTCATGCCTTACGCCGGCGAGTCTACTGGTGGCTTTTTCTTCAAGACTCATGCTCATGCAGATGCTTTCAAGGAGTTCATCGACGTAGAGTTCGAGGGTCATAAGTACATGGCTATCAAGGGTTACGATGAGTATCTCACCGTCATGTACGGCGACTGGCGCACTCCCCCGCCCGCCAAAGATCAGAAGCCCCATCACGGCTTCCACGTCTACTGGGCATAAGCTACCAGCAGTACCCTGAAAACCGCCGCTACGCGGCCCCACCGCAAGCGGTCCCCCCTCTTACACTGCCGAGGGTGGCATGGGTTTTCAGGGTACTGCTGGTAGCTCTCGCTAACTCCTTTCCGTTAAAAGAGACATGAAAGAGGTACAACTTCCATGTTCGTCTCCGTCATTCATTTATCTGCAGACCAAGAGCATTTTCATTATGATAGTACAATATGAGTATTCTTAGACTATTTCTGAGAATAAAAACAAAAAGATAAACTATTTAGGATCTTCAACATCTTTGAAACTTATATCATGGTTTTCACGAAGTTCTTTTAATCTGAACTCCTTGATAACCTTCCACTTTTCCGGATTCTGCATTTTCCAGTGCTCATAATTATACCAGAAAATTTTGTTATCTGTATCGCTTGAATAACCGTCATCTTCTGATATGCCGTAATCTAAGCCATAGAACTCTTCATAATCTTTTTTTACAATTGCGTTATAAAATTGTTCCTGAACCTGTACTGCGTAGATTGCAGGAGTTGAACGAACAGATAAAAGAATTCTATCGACATTCCTCCAATAGTCCATATAATTATCAGAAATCTTCATTTTGTGCTCTCCTGTATTAGTATTTACATCTACCACCTCAACATTAGGTGAGTATTGCAATTGTATACCAGGATAATGTTCTGAGCCTATAGCTATTGGGGATTGTGCGTTGAAGGATTCATAAGTTGTTTTTAAAAGTTCATCATTATTATTGCATTGATCAATTTTGAACTCAAGCCTTGTTTCGCGTGCATAATTATGAGGCGAATAGCAATACAAATCGTTCGTGATTATAATTTTGGCCGTATAAACAAGAGCCCCGTCTTGCTCCCGAATTGAGGCCACAGCTTGATTACCCTCTACTTCAAATATCTCTGGATTCTGACTTTTACAGGATATTATAGTCCCCAGTAGTTTAGCACATGACAAAATTTGAAAAATTTTGTCATGTGCTAAAACATTATTGTTTAATATTTCAAAAAAATTCACGACCTTCGTAATGCTATCCAAGGCTCAGAGTTCCATCAACTTGGGGGATTATGATCCCAGAAAGCTTTAACTGAGCAAGGGCTTATGCTTGTCCAATCAAAGTATACCGCTATTCCAAGAATCACATAAACTTATATAATAACCATAGTTATGAAAAAAATCATTGTCTTTGCAGCAACTGCTATTTTATCGCTGTTATCTTGTGGGCATGGTCCATCAAATAAGTATTTGGGACAGATTCCCACTCTGATTTCAGAAAGAAATAATGCTGAGTGGGAGGCTAAGGGTAAGTATAACGAGTTGATAGCCAAAGAAGAAAACAAACTCGAAGGAGTAAGAATACCGTGTGTTTCGGGCAATCCTGATTTCTTTGAAATTGTAGGAGATAATGCGGTCTTCCACAATGGTAGGTATAATGTAATGCTCCGCTTTAGGGCTCCTGTATATGTAGAATCTATTTGCGATGTAATTTTTGCTTCATTTAAGGGCAATGGTCCTCTTGGAAAAGAAACCCAGGTATTTTCAAATATGTCCGGGACATATACTGAGGGAGATTGTGTTATAAAGAGTTTCGTTATATATCCGGACACTGTTTATGGTGGAGAATCTTGGGATGAAGGCCTGAAGTTATTGCAGAATAATACAGAATTGTTTTTGATAGAATTTGGAAAGGACAAAATTAGCAGTAGACGCCGCAGCAAGCACAACACGAACTTTGTTCCAACACAAGAGGATCTCAACTACTATATTAACAATGGTTTTGACGAGGCAACTAAGGAAGCCATCTTGTCTGTAAAGCCTCAGGCCAGCCCAGCAGTACAAAAAAATGCAGCTAATATGGTAGGAGATTATGAATTTGTTGACCTTGGCCTTTCTGTAAACTGGGCAATTGATAACATTGGTGATTTTCCGGGAGAAAAGTTTGCCTGGGGTGAGACATCCCCCAAAGAAAAATTGCATGACGGTTACATGTGGTCAGAAGATGATTGTTGGGAGAAGTATAGTTTCTATAAAGGGATGACTACTTCGTTCCCATATCGTCGACTTTTCTCGAAGTATGTAATTGGCGGTGATAACAAGAATGTTCTAGATAGTGTAGATGACCCTGCCACAACCATAATGGGCGCACCTTGGAGAACGCCAACCAAAGAAGAGTGGCAGGAACTAATAACAAAGTGTAAAGAGACAACAGCAGATGCTGGCGAAATAGGGCTAGTTGGACCAAATGGAAACAAAATATTCTTTGCCGTATCCTCGCCCTACGGAGAATATTGGACGTCGTCGCTCTACGATACTTACGAAGCATGGTTTGTACAAATTGGCCATGTTTGGAATGGATCGGCCGTTAACCTTTATACAAGATCAAGATATGATATTCTTTACGTTAGGGGTGTCGTAGATAAGAAATAGCGCAAAGTTAACTGACTGGTTATCAGCGGAAAGCATAAAGTACCTTAGGCGATATTACCTAAGGTACTTTGCGCTTCTAGCTGCTACTTATGCACTTAGCTTTGCGCAGCCGCAGCAGCGAGTGAGGCCTGTGAAGGCCAATGGCAGGAAGAAGGAGACTAGACCTGCGAAAAAGAGCGGGCCCAACCCGCTCGCTTGACCGTCCAACTCCTGTGTCTAGACACGCCTTTTACTGTTCTTCAATCTCTTTTGGAGGTTCCGGAGCATTAAGAGTCTTTGCGTTCTCCGAAGAGATAATGCTTCTGCCCAGTTGGTCTTCCAATGCTTCGCGGGCAACTTTGGCAACTCCACCTCCCCTTCGGGCGATATTAATGCTATGGGCGATTGTTGCAGGGTCTTCATTCTGCGAAATCTCCCTTGTTGCCACCTCTGCCAAGGTGGTCAGGGCACTTTCCGTATCGGTCATATTGTCCCTTAGGTTTTCCTTTTTTAGGCCCTTGAGATGCTTATACTCCTTTGCCGTCATGCCTGACCAGACTTCATAAATGGCATTGGTTAGGATTGCATATTGCTTTTCTTTCACGCCGACGCGTTTCCACTCATCAGTAAGTTTTTTGCGTTCCTTTTTGCCCTGAAGGCGTTGATTTATCCACTCCTCTGAATAACCTTTTCGCCGATACATATATATGGCCCGATCGATGGATATCTCCGGATCTATTATTTCATCAATCCGCTCGCTTGCAACTCGCGCAATCCATAATTTTATGGGCTCAACTTTAGGTGAAGGTATTGACTGTACAAGACGGAACAACTGCTCTTGGTCAGCCACGTCAGTGGCGTACATCTTTCCATCTGAAGACTTCATTTTCAGTTGTCCGATTTTTTCGGACAACTCACTTCCTTCAGCTAGCAATTTCCTCTTTAGGTCGGACCAATACTTTCTAGGACGATCCGTCTCAACAAGCGCAGCAATGATATCAATAACGGAAAAGTACCATTTTTCCTCCGCATCGTTCCAAGCAGTTCTTATCTGCTTCTCACCAAAAAGTTGTATCTGCTCCAAGTTCGACATAAGCCAGTATGTTGTTTCTACAAATTTACAAATTACTGTAGCCAGATGCAAGAGGAAAATGCTCATAATTCAGCCCCGGGCACCAAAAAGCCTCCCTGCTTGGGGAGGCTTTTTTATCCTAAGTTGGCCGAGTGGCGCCGCCTCGCAACAAGCAGGCTCGGCGGCTACGGTCAGAGGATAGATGTATCGGCCGGTGTACTCGGCGCAAACGAGAACTTCTTCCAATGATGCGCCAAGTGTCTTCAATGCTGTTTTAAAAGCTTTTTGAGACCTTTTACATCGTTGGGACACTTTTCTTCACGGACAATCTCAAGACAGCTGCGGAAGCAAAGATTACTCTTTTCTTTGCTGATGTCGATGTCGATGCCGACATAGATTTTTTTCATAACTTGCACTGCTTTTTGAGCGGACAGTGGACCGTTGATCCGTCACCTACAAACCTTATTCGGACTAAGGCAATATTCTTATTCAGGTCCTGGATCAACGGGCCGGGCGGGGCAAAAAAATATACTCGGGTCTTACCCATTTGTACCAATTGAGAACCGCCCGGCCCCATTGTCCTTTAGTTAAACTTTCAATATCGGCATAAATTTACTATTTTTGTCGTACAAACCTTGATGCAGAAAACTAAGCTGCAAATCTAAGGTTTGTACCACATCACGAGTTTCCTTTCCGGACTCTCGAGTTCGTAAGCATTCATATCTATTTGTATTCTTTTCCATTTACAAAGATATGAATGCTTTTTCCTACCCCTCAAAACGGGGAATTAACTTTGCGAAAATTCGGGGATTCGGCGGGTTGGACATTCTGGGTGATAAAATCCTTGTAATCGATTGATATTCTTATCTTTGCAAAGATTATCATTGATATGCTAAAAAAAATGCTTTTTCTGCGGCTCATCGAATGTGGTTCACAATG
>Ga0256405_10000405_pt1 | contig 143878 bp, 136 predicted proteins | sample RumenRJG_02DNA_FD_189096 | JGI IMG/M metagenome (GOLD analysis project Ga0256405, IMG submission 189096) | Bovine rumen microbial communities from Lethbridge, Alberta, Canada - RJG_02 | ecosystem: Host-associated > Mammals > Digestive system > Stomach > Rumen | place: Canada: Alberta...
TCTGTTTTTACCTTTCTCACACGGTTCGTACTGTAATCATTGATTATGATCGGATTGACTACGGATACAAAAATACCGGCTTCGTAAAGAGCATTTGCGATAGGTTCATAATATGCACCTGTATACTCCATAACTACCTTTGTTTCACCTGACAAAGATTTTATGAATGTTACAAGTTTTTTCAGCTCATCGGCAGTATGTAAAACTTCAAAAGGCTCTGCAATAACAACTCCGAACGGCTGAAGAACCGTTACGGTACTTTTTCCCTTAGATACATCAATTCCTACGGCATTCATAATGATCGCTCCTACTGATAATATTAGTGATCGATAGATCCATACGTTCCTCGTTACCTATTCTGACTACTTAGTGATGCGAGTGCTTTTAGTTGACTCTACCTGCAAATGCGAACGCTATAACGAAAGCATGGATAACTGTCTGGGGTGCGGGCGTGGTGTCCCAACCGGATTCCCGTTAGTCCAATCACTGCTTTCATTATAACTTAGGTTTCGAGTGCGTGTAAACCATGCCTGGCTTGTCATGGATTTATACGACTGTAATTATTATAGTATTGGATTCAAGGTTGCTGTTTCGTCTGTTTCAGCTTCTGGATTTTCAAGAAGAACAAGTTCTCTCTGAATGTCGCTTCGCTTGCCGGGAGAAAACATTTCACTGTGTCGGCTTGCTACAACTGCCGCCTGTTCACTGATTAGAAGATTATCGAATCCACGCTGGATCACATTACTCTCAACAGTGTATAAAAATGCTTCTTCTTCGGTAAGTCCTGTCTTAACGATAGCAGGAACGGTCGTCAGACCGGCGATCTTTGAAGCATTCCAGCGGTTATGCCCGATAAGTATTTCATAGCCGTCACCGTCAGGCTGAACGATGACAGGCGAAAGTACACCGTTTTCCTTAATGCTTGCCACCATATCATCAAGCCTTTCGCCCGTGTAAAGCTCAAACTTGTGATTGTGATATGGGTGCAGTTTGTCGCATGGTATCTGCTGTACGGCGGTCTGTATAGCGGGAGCAGACAGCATTGCTCCCAGATCAAATGCAGGCTTGTTCATTTCTTTCCCTCCAATTCCTTTATACGCTGTTTCAGCTCGATGTTTTCCATTTCGGACTTCATCAGCCGTGACTTGATGTTCTTGATCGTAACGTCTGCACGAACAATCGTGTCTGCAAACTTCATCAGTGTGAGCTTGTATCGGCGCTGATTGTAGCAGAAGTTGTACCATACCTCTCCCGAGAGCCTGTCACGGCTCTCGGAAAGGCTTGCGATAACGTCCTTTGCCACGGCTGATACGCTCTTTTCGTGATTGCCCGAGAAGTATTCGTCAAGTTCGCCCTCGCTGTGAGGGCTGAAAAGGAACGGCGTACCCTCGGTGTCAAATCTCTTAGGCATGGCTCAGTCCTCCTCGTCCTCGTCGGTGCAGAAGTCAAGCCCGTTCTCAAGCTGAATGTAGATGCCCGAATATCTGTCGTGTTCAGAGCCTTCCGAGTTCATCATCGCTTCAAGGAAGAAAGCCTTTGCTTCTTCACGGTCAGCCCATACCTTGACTTCGCCGTAGCACTTTGTCTTTACCTTGCGGTTGGGGTTCATTGCGAGTTCTGACATACTTAACATCTTTCAAGCACCTCCATTGCCAATCTTTCATATTCCGTACCGAGTTTGCTGTCGGTCATGCAAAGCGGAACTCTGCTGACAGAACTTTTTGCCGCTTCGACAGACTTGCTGATGCTCGTTTCAAATACCATTTCGCCGTACTTTTCATTCAGTTCCGCAAGGGATTCACGGCTCACCTTTGTGCGGTCAACCATTGTCGGCAGAACACCCAGCATTGACAGCTTGGGATTGATAGCACCCTTGATCTGCTGATAAAGATTGTCAAGAGCCTGCAAACCGTCAAGGCTGAACTTCTGTGTCTGAACAGGTATAAGCACCTTGTCCGCAGCGGTCAGAGCGTTGATAAGGAGCGTACTCAGGGACGGCAGACAGTCTATGATGATGAAGTCATATCCCTTGACGTTATCCTCGGAGAGTATCCTGCGGAGTATCGTTTCCCTTGAAAGTGCCGTAGACATAAGTGTTTCGCTGTTTGCAAGGTTGATGTCGGCAGGAATGTAGTCCACGTCAGCCGACTCACAATGCCGTATCGCCGTCCTTACAATGTCGGGGGTTAGCTGACCGCCTGTGCAGGCTGTCATAACAAGCTGTGTCATGGTGGGAAGTCCGTCAGGCTCATAGCCGAGATATTCGCTGAGGTTAGCCTGCGGATCAATATCCGCCAAAAGCACCCTCTTTCCCTGTTTCAGTGCAAGGCAAGCCCCGAGGTTGAAAGCGGAAGTTGACTTGCCGACACCGCCTTTCTGATTTGAGATCGCAATGATGATGCCCATTTTAATTTCCTCCTATCTGTATTTAGAACAGCACTCCGCTGTCGGTGCTGTCATAGAAACTGCCGTTGTTATCGGCATTTTCGCTGTTGTTCTCGCCCTCGGTCTTTCTGCGTGTTCCCGGGAAGTGTACCTCATTTACCTTGATTTCCACGGACGAACGCTTCTCGCCGTTCTTCTCAAAGGTGGAACTTCTCAGGTTGCCGACAATGGTGATCATATCGCCCTTAGAGAACATATTGTTAATGAACTCGGCATTGTGATTCCAGGCGGTGCAGTTGAAGAAGTCGGTCTCGGCGGTTTCTGCACCCTTTTTCTTGGGACGGTCAACTGCGATGCGGAACTTGCAGATGGGTGTCTCGCCTGTGTAGCGGAGGTCGGGGTCGGCAGTGAGTCTGCCTGTTTCGATTACGATGTTGGTCATAGTGATAACCTACCTTTCTTTGGTCTTGGGTTTTGTTCTTGACTGTGATTATATTATACAAGACTTTAAGCTTAAAGTCAAGTATAATTTTTAGAAGAAAATGATTTTTGTAGGAGCGCAGCAATTAGCACTCCATTTTTGCGGTTTCCCCAGTGCATAGCGCACAAATTCTCGATTATGCTTGACTTTACGCTTAATCTATGATAGAATTAAGGAGAAGTCCAAATTAGGGGGAATATGCTTGTTTACACGCAAATGTGAAATGTGCGGTATGGAGTTTGAAACTCCGTCCAGCAGAGCGAAATACTGTATCTATTGCCGTGACAAGGCTCAGGTTGCCCGTAACCGTGCGTATGCAGAGAAAAAGAAGTCCGGCACAGCCGTCAAGGTCGGGAGTGAACAGGTCTGCTCCCTCTGCGGAAAGGCCTATACCGTGACCTCCGGCTCTCAGAAGTATTGCAAGGAGTGTACGGCTAAGAAGCGGAAGAAAACGCCGCCGTCTGCGGAATATATCAAGGAAAACTACGATTATATCCGCTTCAATGTTCCAAAGGGTGAGGGCGATGCGATCAAGGCATACGCTCAGGAGCAAGGTATGACGATTAAGCAGCTATTGCTCACGGCTTTGGAGGAATACAAGAAAAGTAATGGAGGTAGTACAGATGAATAAGAGAACGTGGGATCTATATGCACCGATTTACAAGCTGGCAATGAAACCTGATGAAAAGATTTATAGCTTAATGTATAAGCGTATTCCAAAGGTTATCAAGGGCAGAAAAACTCTTGAAATTGCCACAGGTCCGGGGCTGCTTGCGAAAAAGGTAGCTTATTCTGCCGATACTATGATTGCCACAGACTACTCCGAGGGTATGATCAGTACAGCGAAAAAAGGCGGTTATCCTGATAATCTGACATTTGAAGTTGCTGATGCAACAGCATTACCTTATGCGGATAATTCTTTCGATGTGGTTATCATCGCCAATGCTTTGCACGTCATGCCCGACCCAGAAAAAGCTCTTTCTGAGATCGACAGAGTTCTTAAACCGAAAGGCGTACTGATTGCTCCCAACTTTATCAATCATCAGGGAGGATTAGGCAGTCGTATATGGTCAAAAATTCTCAATCTTGCCGGAGTGAAATTTGAGCATCAATGGTCTCTGGAAGATTACAAGGATTTTCTCAATAATAACGGTTGGCGTGTGGTCAACTGCAAGGTAATGGCATCTCGTATCAGTATGGCTTATACGGAGTGTGTGCGAAAATAAGCCCTCACTCCAAATCCCCATTCTTTTTCTTCTTCCTGCGCTGTTCTTCCTCGGCTCTCTGCTGTTCGTTGCCGAGATACTGCTCGATTTTCTGCAAGCTCTTTGACAGCATTTCGGTATCGGCTGAGGTCTTGGTGTATTGCTCACGCATTTCCTTTTGCCGGCTTTTTAGGTCTGCAATAGTTTTTCTCAAAAGCTCAAGGCTTGGTACACTTCCCGAAGGGTACCAGTCTTTGAGCTTTTTTACTGCCTTTTGGTACTCGTCAAGTTCGTAACAGTATTCGCTGTGAAACTTCTTTTTCTCCCTGCCCGTTAGCATTTTGAAGTGTTCGTTGTACGGTCTGTACTTAACATACAGCTCCACAAGTTTCAGCTGTTTGCTGAGGTCTCCGATCTGCATACGGATACGGTCCAGCTCGTCCTGCAACTTCATCTGCCTGCCGAAAGACTCCTGTGCTGCACTCACGGTTTCTTCATAGGTAAGTCCACGCTTGGAGATCTCGTTCATCGCCTTGCTGACTTCCTTCATATTTGCCCTGTCCGCCCAGCGTGTGAGGGCAGGTGCTTGCATGAATTTGTCGGCGGTAGTCCTGATGATCTTTGCCCTCGGAGCATAAGCCATAAACTGCTTGTTGTTTTCGATGCGGGACTTTATGCGAGGAGTTTCGTAAAACCACCCCAAAGTTCTCGCTCTGGTCATCTTGGCTCTCGGGTTGTTCTCCCTCTGCTCCGCAAGCATAAATTTGAGGTCTATCTTGTGACTCGGATTGTATTCGACAAGCACACCGAAGTCGGCGCACTTTTTAAGAAAGTCCTCAAAATCGTCGCTCACCTTGATGACCTGATCTATCGCATATTTCAGCTTGGACTTCCACGAAAGATGTAGCTGATCCACCGTCCATTCGTAGTAGGATTTACCCTTTGAACTTTCGTGATCCTCGATGACCGACAAGCCGTGTTCACGGCAAATCTCATCGGACAGCTTCATAAGTTTCTTGGTTGCAAACTCGCTTTTCCTGTTTTCTAAGGTCTCAAACGTCCTGTGGTTGTCGCTGTTCACATTATTAAAAATACAGTGAACGTGGATATGGTTTGTATCGGTGTGGACTGCAAGATAATACTGATACTCTCCGTGGAGTAATTTATCCGCTAATTCCTTGCCGACTTCAAGAGCCTTTTCGGGAGTGATCTCCCCGGGCGCAAAGCTTTGAATGAAATGCTGAGACAGCACCGAACTTCTCTTTGTTCCCAAAGCCCTGACAGCTTCAAAATCCCTGCTTGCCTGATATGGATCGGGACTGCACCCGTAAGCATAGATCAATCTTCGGTTTTCGGTCTTTGCTGGGCTGGCGATATAGGCAAGGGCTTTACTTTCAGTAACACTGATCGAAAATAGTTTAGTTGTTGCCAAATCTCACTGACTCCGTTCTTTATCTCGGCTATGTCCTCGGCATAGATATTTCCCGAAGCGTTGAGCCGTAAAGCTATCTGATTTATGTTATTGGAAATGCTTGAATACTTCCTGCGGAAATCTCTGACAAAATCATCGCTGACTTTAATGATCTGCCCCTGAAAAATCATCATACGAATGAAGTCGCTTTTTGATTTCATTCCGCTGTTTTGGAATTTCTGTTCTATCCATTCTGCTTCTTCCTTGTTCACACGCAAATTGAGGATAATATTTCGTGGATCATAATCTTCTTTCGGTCTCGTTTTCTTCATCTCCTTTTTTGCATAGTCGGGGTTTTAGGGGTGTCCCTCTGACAAGCTGTTGCAAATCGTTTATGTAAAACGATTTGCAGAGCTTGCTGGGTTTGAAAAAATGCTCTCCGAGCATTTTTCTCGCTCAGGGCCTTATCGTCCTGAGCAGCCTCGTTTTTAGAGGACTTGGAGCATTGCGACTTGGCTCTGAAATGCTCCGTTCATTTCAGAGGTTATACCCCTTCACTTATTAACCGAAAAATTTGAAGATTTCCCCATAAAACGCCCGAAAGTTCATAGAATGTTTACAAATAAGATTGCCGATACTATAAAAGTCCAGAACGTTATACTTAGATATTCCGAAGCGGATTGATGTTGAACGGCAGATTTGGTATAATAATTACAGCGGTTGTGTGGCAGTCTGCTGAAAGAAAAAACTAAACAGGAAATAGAAAGATCCCTGTTCTGACGGAGTGACAGAGCAGGGATTTCTTAAAATATGTGTGGGAGGATAAAATGGACCAGGAACGCATTATATTCATCATAGATTACCTATCAAGATTTACCGACAAGAACAGGTATGTGTCTATCAAGGATATTCAGGATCATCTGTGTGAAGTAACCAATCTGAAACGTGTCGCTGAGGTCACTATCCGCCGTGACCTTGACAGGCTGACAAGTATGGGCAACAATATAGTGAGAGTTACCCGTGAACATGGCACTGCTTACTATGCCTTGCTTGACAACAGTATCACCTTTAATGAGATACGTTTTATCGTTGATTCGATCTCCATAAACAAGTTCCTGAGTTCAGCTCAGAAAAAGTCGCTTATCCATAAGTTTGAAGGCTTGTGTTCCGATGCCGAGATCAGACAGCTTATCAGCAGGGTAACGCTCAATGACCGATGCTCAAACAGCCTTGACCTTATCCATAATCTTGATGTGATACACAGCCTTATCGCTGACAGGAGAAAAATAAACTTTGAGTACGGCAAGATAGATACCAAAAAGCAGATGCAGTATTACTACAAGCGGAGAGAGATTATCCCCGTAAGCGTGATATACTTCCACGAACACTTCTACCTGAAATGTTTCAATGAAGCTGACGGGAAATGGAGAACGTACCGTGTTGACCGCATGAAGGACATTAAGGGCGGTGAGGTTTCCGAAGTTCAGCTGCCAAAGGAAGAAAAAGTCGATGCCTTTGTGACGGATATGTTTTCGCCCGATTACTATGAATACATAACGCTGAGGGTGAAGCGGTATCTTCTTGATGAAATGGTTGAGAATTTCGGTGATCTGGCTCACGTCCGTCCTGACGAAAATGAGGAATACGTTCTTATAAATGTGAAAGCCGGCATAAACCGAAAGCTGTATCTCTGGATAATGCAGTACGGTGACGGAGTTGAGCTGGTCGCTCCTGCAAAAGAGAGAGCCGAGTATCTGAACGAAGTGAGGAAAATGCTCGGTGCGTATCCTGAGTTTGCTGTATAATAATCTCGGTTTCCCTGCAACTGACGTGCAACTCCTGTGCAACCACAAATTGAAAACAGGTATTACTGAACAAACGGTGCTTGACACACCCGTCTTGCTGTTGTATAATAATACAAGTGTGTTTATTCAGGAGGTCATAGCAATGATAGATGAAGTAACAGCAGGAGCAAAGGTCAAGCTCAGGGAGAAGATAAGTGACAGTGTGCCTGTTGGCAGCATTGCCACGGTCTTATACATTGACGATCTTGACAATGTGTTCATAGAATGGGTGAGCAATGGACGGCTGACCTCGTTTTCCAAAAAGAATTTCAAGAGCCTGTTTGATATGGCAGGATAATGATTCATTCAAATCACATAAAAACAAACTCCCCGGAACTGCTCATACGAACAGCTCCGGGGAGCATCATTTTGGGATCATAACTTAGCGAGGTATTATCCCTCAATTGCAATATACTTGTGATTCTCCAGCTTCTTAGGTTCTGCCTTCGGAACGCAGATGTCAAGAACACCGTCCTCGAACTTCGCCTTCACATCAGCTTCCGTCACAGTATCACCGATATAGAAGCTCCTCTGCATTGCACCTGCATAACGCTCCTGACGGATCAGCTTGCCCTTCTTAGTTTTTTCGTCCTTGTCAAGTCCCTTTGCGGCACTGACAGTCAGATAACCGTTCTGAATCTCAAGATTGATCTGATCTTTCTTGAAGCCCGGCAGGTCGATCACGATCTCATAGTGATCATCATGCTCATGAACATCGGTCTTCATGACCTGTGCAGCGTGCTTGCCGTACAGCTTCTTCTCCACGTCTCTGCCGAAGTCAGGGAATCTGAAGAAATCATCGAATAAGTTTTCACCGAAAATGCTTGGATACAACATAGGTCAGTCCTCCTTTTTTACTCGTCACATTGTTTCCATTGCTTCGAGCAAGGGGACGGAGGGTTCAGCACCCGGATCCTTTGGTGCTTCTCTGTTCCTTTGTTCTGATTATATTATAGCACTCTGAATTAGCACTGTCAAGGGGAGAGTGCTAATTTTCACACAGATTTCATATTTTTTGACAAGAATGTCACATTGGGTTGTGAGCAATAATGATCTGCCAATTGACCTTTTGACCACAGTATGGTATAATTATCCTATACCCTGCTATACCGATACATACGATGATCTTAGAGGTGGTAATGATGAGGACATACATAATAGACGGCAATAAATTTTCAAATATCGAAGGATTTTTCGATGAGATAGACCTCATCATGACTAAAGGCATAAGTTTCAAGACAGGACATAATCTTAATGCTTTCAGAGATATTCTTTACGGCGGTTTTGGCTGCCATGAACCGGGAGAGCCGTTTGTGATAAAGTGGCAGGGTTATCAGAAAAGCAGAAAGGAACTTGGCGATACTATAATGTTAGCTATCATAGATAATATCGCTGACCATAATGACACAGGATATGACTGCAAGTTGGAACTTTACTGATAGAGGATAAGGATATGGCTATTTACATAGTATTTGACGTTGAAACACCTAATCGTGCGAATGACCGTATGAGTGCGATAGGCATAACAGCGATAAAGGAAAACAAGATCGCTGCGAACTACTTTTCACTCGTTGATCCTGAAACGCATTTCGATTACTTCAACACGCAGCTCACGGGCATAGATGCTGAGAAAGTCAAAGGCGCTCCGAATTTTGCGGAGCTTTGGAAGAAGATAGAGCCTATCATGAATAAGGGTATCCTTGTTGCCCATAACGCTGTCTTTGATATGAGTGTCCTGCGCTCCTGTCTGCGGAGCTACGGTATCACTTGGAAACCGACTGCGGAGTACCTGTGTACAGTCCAGATTGGCAGGCGTATTCTTCCCGATATGAAGCATAATCTCAATGTGATGTGCGATCACTACGGTATCGCCCTCGATCATCACAAGGCGGACAGCGATGCTCACGCTTGTGCGGAGATACTGCTCAGATATATGGAAAGCGGTGTCGATGTTTCGTCCTACATCAAGAAATACTATCTATAACGGATAACTCAGAGAGCTGTTACAAAACGGCTCTTTCTTTTTTGCCGAAATCTCTCAGAAGTACAAATTTTGTCTATCTGAAATGGTATAATAAAATTTTAGGAATAATCGGTCAGAAGTGAAAATTTTGTCCACCTGCTTTGATATAATGATAGCAGACAGAAAAACTCTATGCTTTTGTGAGATCATATCAGTTCCGAGCAAGACATGAGAAGCAAATGATTTGTTCTTGGAGGTGGTCAAAATGAGTTGTAAAGCAACAAACACATAGCTATCTGCAAAGATTGCCGTGGGCATTGTTTTGTGCTTCACAAGAGAAATCAGTCTGAGGGGGAATATCCGATGACGAAAGAGTTATCCGGGCGGTCTGAGCAGTTCAGGCCGCCCTTTTTCTGTCTGTAAATTCGGAAGGAGGGATATAAATTGTAAAATTTCTATGAACATTCCACCCTATGTGGCATTGGCAGAGAAGCATATCACACTGTTTTTGCCCATGCCTGCGTTGCTTTTTGAACTTCTCTATGTTTTGACTTCTTTTTGTGGAAAACTCCGTTTCTCTTGTAAAATCAAGGAAAAGAGAAAAGTGGGTATGCCACTTGAAGTGGCACTGCAAAGTTTGATTTTTCGGCGGTTATAGTGCATAATAGAAGATGTAGCGTTATAAGTCTACAACACTTATTGTGCCTGTCTGCGCAGAGGAATCTCGGTCACAATAAGCTGAACTGAATACATGGTCAATCAAATGGTACTGAGAGTTTGGTTGTCGGACGGGATACTGCCCGAATGACAGGCTAACTATGTTCATTTGCGTAAATCTCGTCTTAAATCAACGATAAGGAGAGATTTACCGATGAGCGATAACAATGACGGACTCTATGTAAGGCTCTTCACGGAACGTGAGGAGCCGGAGGACTATGAACGTTACATACACGGGCCTGAGCCTGATTCGGACACGATCGGCAAAGCATTGAAGCGGTTTTCAGATGACAGCGGTATCACTCAGGGACAGATCTCACTGCTGACGGGGATTTCGAGGTCATGTCTTTATTACTACTGCAAAGACCAGAGGAAAATCGGCTATGAAAACCTTATATTGCTCTGTGTTGCACTCAGGCTTCACCCACTTAGGCAGGAATATCTGTTCAGCTTGACTCCCCATAAGGTACGCAAAAGCGATCCAAGATATGATATAATCCGCCTTTTCCTTGCAAACTGTGCATTTATGGAGAAATACACGGTCAAGGCACTTAATGAAACCATTAAGGCTGAGGGCAAAGAACCGCTTATCTCTAAAAAGAGGGCAGGCGGAAATGAGTAAGTATCAGTATACACACTTCGGTGACGAAGTTCCGAGAGAGGTGGAGAAAGAATACAACCGCATGGGGCGGAGGGAGCATTACCTTGAAGAACAGGACGCTGCACACGATGTTATGTACCTTGACCACAAGGACATTAGCAGGATACCCGATTATCCTGCCGATGAGCTGTCTCCGACTGATCTGCTCAGAGAAGCAAGGCTCTATTATCTGCCCGTAGCATTGGAGCTGATGAGAATGGACTATCCTTTTGAGTATCAGCTTATCAGGGACTATTATCTGTCTGAAAAGGCGGTATCTATGATGTATCTGGCTAAGAAATATGCGGTGTCACCGAAGAAAGTCGAGTACAGGATCAACAAAGCCAAGCGACTGCTCAGGGAGTACATCATAGCGCACGAAAATGAAGAATGATTTTTGTGCATAACAACGATTTTTTCTTTTCAGCCGAAAAAACACTCTCAAATCATGAGGAAATCTTCGTTTTTTTCGGTTATAGAGTAGAGGGGTGTGAGCCGTGAGGTCAACCTACAGTTCTGCTGTTGACAATCAGACTTGCTAACAAAGACCTCAGCTATGCTTCTCAAATCTCCTTTCTATGTTTTGGTATCAGGAACGGCAGGCAGTTATGCCCATTTGCTGACCTGCTGTTCCGAGGTACTTATCAATCAAGACTTCATGTTTACTCCTATTTTCTAATAGACGGCTGATGTGCCGTCGGGAGCTTCTATTCCTCGGAGTAGGAGCTGCCAACAGTACATCAATCTTTGGACATAAAAATAACCGACAGACTTGTCTGCCGACAGGCAGACGATGTACTCAGTATCTTGAAAACTGAATATGGAACACTAACGCTGAATTGTTTTCTTTTTCTTCCTGAGAGGAGAATAACCATGCGAAAGAATAAAACGAAAGATATGTATCGAATGATGTTCCCAAACTATCCCGATGTGGTAACAGTAAAGGAAGTCAGCGAGATGCTACATCTTAGCACAAAGAAAGTATATCAATTGGTAAAAGCCAATCGGATAGAAAGAATACCTTGCGGCAGGATCATCAAGATCACCAAAACTGCCGTAATAAGTTTCGTTCTGCAAAGCGCACAAGAATCGGGTGATTCCTCGGTGTAATGCGCTGAAAAAGAGAGAAAGCGGCAGATCTTTATTGAATTATATGAGAAATCATGATATAATATAGAAGTCAACAGTCAGACTACCGCTTTCAGCAACAGGAGGAATAAAAAATGAAAGCAAGTCTGCCTTTTAAGTACATCACCGCCGTGAAGAACGGCAAACAGTATGTTGTTTTTGACTACAAGGACAAAGCAGGTAAACGCAAGCGTAAATGGGTAAAGACCGATCTGCCCGAGAAGTGTTCAAAGAAACTGCTGAATGCTAAGGTCAATGAGATCGTGGAGGAGTTTACAAAGAACTTCGGGAACGAGAATGGTAAGAGTGACAGCTCACCTATGGCACAGCAGACTGTCAAAGAATATTTCGATATGTGGCTCACAGCAATCAAACCCGACATAGCTCGCACTACACACAATGGTTATCGCAACATCATAAGGAAGTTTACTGAATACTTGGATAAAGAGTATCCCGATATTACTTTGGGAGAAATGAACAGGGTCATTATTCAGGACTACCTGACAAAAAAGTTTAACAGCGGTCTGAAAGGAAAATCTATAAAGCAGTATTATTTAGCTCTGCATTCAGCCTTTACATATGCTGTAAAAATGGAGATCCTTGAGAATCACCCGATGGATAAAATGACGCTGCCAAGAGCTGAAAGATATGAAGCCTCGTTCTATAATCAGGACGAGATCAATACCTTGTTTAAGGTTTTTGAAGGCGATCCGCTTGAACTTATTGTACATATCGCAGCCTACTATGGATTGCGAAGATGCGAGATTCTTGGACTCAGATGGGATGCCATTGACTTTCAAAACAAGACTATCACCATTCAGCGAAAGATCATTCAGGTCTATGATGATGACGGTGTTGAAAGACTTTACGTTGAAAACAGACTGAAAACTAATTCGACCAGAAGAACACTTCCGCTTATTCCGCATATTGAAGAAATGCTTTTGGCAAAGAAGAAAACGGACGAATATTTCAGGAAGAGTTTTGGTAAGGAGTATGACACTGAGTATGACGGTTTTATCTGCCGCAGACCTGACGGAAAGATCATTGAGCCTAATTATTTAACTTCGCATTTTGGATACATTATCAAGTCAAGAGGTATGAGACACCTGAGATTCCATGATCTTCGTCATTCCTGTGCCAGCCTTTTACTTGCAAATGATGTTCCGATGAAAGCGATTCAGGAATGGCTCGGTCACTCGAATTTTTCAATCACAGCGAACTTGTATAGTCATCTGGAATATAATGCAAAGATTGCTTCTGCAAATACCATTGCAAGAGTGCTGGGCGGAGCGGAGACCAAATCCGAAGCCAATGACACACATACTAATAATGACACCTGTGAGGGATAGTCAGAATCACACAGCTCGATATTATATAATATAATGTCGAAATTTCAATTGGAAGAAAAAAGAAAGCAAAAACGAGCGATTTTGGTAGAAAATTTGGTAGAAAAAATCCAAATTGTGATTTTATATTTCTACCAACGGTATTTCAAAAAGCCCAATTTTACAAAGATTCAGCAAATTTTAATGAATTCACAGATATAAAGTATTGCATTTGGACATTATTATATGATATAATATTGTAAACTCCTCAAAACTATCGAAAGAAAAATATAAGAAGAATGCAACCAAAAGCATTTTTCGGGTAGTAGTATAATGGAAGCTTCCAAAACAAGTGAAAGAAGGTTTATTGTGGACGACAAACAGATCATAGAATTATACTTTGCCCGTGATGAACGCGCAATAACCGAAACAGACATAAAATACCGGAAATATTGCAGCGCTATTGCGTATGGCATTCTCCGGGACAAAGAAGATGTTGAAGAGGTATTGAATGATACATACAGCGGTGCGTGGAATAGCATTCCGCCTAATGAACCGGCTGTTCTTTCAACATATCTCGGAAAAATTACTCGTAATCTATCTCTGAAAAGAGTCAGATCCGCAAATGCTGTAAAACGCGGCGGTGATGAATTTCTTTCGGCTTTTGAGGAAATTTCGGAGATCATAAGTTCTGATGAGGATATTGAAAAGGAAATAGAAGCGAAAGAGCTTTCGGCTTATATAAATACCTATCTCCGTGCTCTCCCGGATACCGAGCGAGGTGTATTCATCTGTCGCTATTGGTATTTCAACTCTATATCGGACATCTCCAAGCAATTTGGATTCAGTCAGAGCAAGGTAAAATCTATGCTTTATCGTACACGGAACAAAATGTTTAGTAAGCTCAAAGAGGAGGAACTTTTATGAACGGATATACTGTACTTGATGCCCTCGGAATGATTGATGATGATATGATAACCGGGGCGAAAAAGCATATACACAGAAGTCATCATAGATTACTTAAACAAATAGCTGCCGTAGTAGCTGCTATTGTTGTTATCGCTGGTACTTTGCCAACTGCTACCGCATTTGGTTCAAATACTGCGTATCAAATACTGCACAGCATAGCTCCGGCAATAGCGCAAACATTTGTTCCTGTTAGACAGACTGTTATCTATGACGGAATCGAGCTTCAGGTACTATCTGTATCTCTCATTGGAAACGAAGTCATTTTTGACATATCTCTCCGAGATACCGAAAGCAGCAGGATAACCGCTGATACCGATTTGTTTGACAGCTACTATGTTTATACAGGAAGCAGGTTTGATTCCATATCGCATTGCAAAACAGTTTCGTTTGATAAAAACAGCAAGACTGTTTATTATCAGGTATCAGTCACACGAAGCAACGGAACGTTTTCTCCGGGCGAGAAAATAACATTCGGGTTTTCGCAGTATCTGCCGAATAGACAGAAATATGAAGGTAGAATAGACGACATAGACATATCACGCGATATTCCGTTTGCTGTCAACACACAAACAATTGGTGATGATTTGCGGGTAAATGGCGGCGGTGGAGAAGATTATCCAAGTATTGATCCTTATGATCTTGAATATCTTGTTCCCGGTGAAACAGCGATTGCTGTTCCTGCTGAAAAATGCAGCATTACGGGTGTAGGTTATATTGACGGTTATCTGCATATCCAACAGTTTTATGAGGATAATCGCAATAGCGATACTCACGGTTATGTGTGGCTGAAAAATAAAACAGGAAGTCAGATCACAGAAAACTTCTCGGTACATTATTCCGCGAACGGTTCAAACGGACAGTACAGCGAATCATTCTTTAAAATAGATGCTGATGATTTAAAAAATTATGAACTTTATGGATATTTTGTCAGCGGAGATCCGGCTGTTCACGGGGAATGGCAGATATCGTTCGAGCTTAATTCCGATGAATGATTGATAAGACAAAAGCAGTAATAACATCATTAATAGCAAGCGCGCACTTATATACCACTTCGGTGGTATGTGAGGTTTTCTCCGAAAACGAAAATGAGCGCGCAATGATGCTTGGCAAAAAAACAAATTCTACGATACTCACAATAATCTTTTAGTATTTTGCGGTAGCTTGCGAGAAATGCGGCGATATGCACAATCGGGTGAAATTTAACTTCAAAATACTACAAATAACTTCAAAGGACTTTACTCTGCAAATGACGTTGTAAAGCCCTTTGTTGTTTGACTTTTCGCGTTCTCTTTGGTATAATAAGCTCACAAGATTTCCGAAGCATTTGACAAAATGCCATACCAAAAAAATAGTGGACAAGCCGGAAATTTTGTGGTATAATACTCCATAGAATATTCGGCTGTCGGAAAGGCAGGATTAAATGAAAAGACAGTCAAAATATATCGTCATCTTCGGAAATGAAATGGGGGTGAGGATATGAACATTCAGGAACGCAGAAACAAGGACGGGAATATCACATCATATCGTATCAGGGTGTTTGACCACCGCGATACCGATACGGGTAAGCAGGTATTCAAGAACCTTTCCGTCAAGTACGACAAGAGCAAGAGCGAAAGCTGGAACAGGAAGAACGCAGAGAAGCAGGCGGCTATCTTTGAGAAGGGTGTCGAGGAACAGACAATATGTGATTCGCGGATAACCTTTGCGGAGTATGCCGAGTATGTCATCAGCAGTAAGGAGCAGTCGTGCATATCATCTTCAACAGCGTTTAACTATCGGGTCTATACGAAGAAGCTGAAACCGCTGATCGGACACATTCAGTTGAAAGATCTGATGCCGAAGGTGCTGAACAATGCGTATGCAGAGCTTCTCAAAGCCGGCATATCAAAGAACTATGTACACGATTTACACATGATGGTTCATATCGTTCTCGGTGTGGCTTTCAAGGAAGGTATTATTCCGAGAAACTATGCGGACGCTGCAATGCCGCCTAAACGCAACAAGAATACGGTCGCAGCATTGAGCGAGGAAGAGATAAACACATTCTACAAAGCTCTCTTTGCAGAGAAGAAGAACTACATTTATCAGGTAATCTTCAGTCTGCTGCTTGCAACAGGTTGTCGTATCGGGGAATTGTGTGCATTAAGCTGGAATGATATTGATTTCGATGAAAAGTGCATACACATTCACAAGCATTTCGTTCACGACAAGAACGGCAGGCACGTTGAGGAAGGGTGCAAAACTACGGCAGGCGAACGCTGGCTGTATATGGATGACGGAATTATGGATATGCTCGCTTTGTACCGCGAAAAGTATCTCCACGGCGCGATCAGAAACAAGCAGTGGAACATTGATGAAATGGCAGTATTCTCGTCAACCAAATACCCGGGCGAATATCTTTCTCCGAACACGGTACGCGAATGGATCCGGAACTTTACAAAGAATCACAATTTACCGAAGTTTCACCCGCACCAGTTCAGGCATACCGCTATCAGCTTACAGCTGCAGGCAGGAATAAGTATTCCCGACATCGCCAAAAGAGCAGGTCATAGCCGCCCTGACGTAACACTCGGAATTTACGCTCACACGCTAAAAAACAATGACAAGCATATCAGTGAGGTCGTTACGAAAGCTCTTCCGCAGCTGCCGTTAGCTGAGGAAGCTTAAACTGCCAAACAAGCTAAAAGTTGCCCGCTTGTTGACCAAAATGAAAAATCGGTCATCAAGAGGGCGGCTGAATGGCTTGGTTATGCGGAATAAGAGATTTATCTGGTACAAATTTGGCTCTTATTTTTACAAAATGCCGCCAAAAATGACTTTTGATTACTTTAAGATATATCGCGCAATGCCTTATTATAAGCGGGATTACACGACATTAAGCAAAATTGCTTGAAGCTGAATTTGAAATTCAAGTCCAGTAACAGGAGCCAAGACAGACAAATCCGAACCATTACGGCTCGGATTTGTTTGTCTTTTATTCGGGAAAGCCAAACTTTGGGATAAATATTCCGATTTAGCAATAAAAAACATAATCATCCTGTTTAAATGGATATACCTTTACATTCCGGCGCTAAAAAGCGTAATTTCCTGCGAGCTATTGTTATTTTGCAGTCTGTTTCCGATGTTCGGTGAAAGCTCTGTGTTTTGTGTCTTTTGCGAAAGCGCTGATGTAGAATGAAACGGACAATACAGTTGAGATAAACCAGCCGATAGGCCATGCAGCCCATATTCCCGTTGCACCGAAGGATCGTGACAGGATAAACGCGAGTGCTACGCGCAGTATAAGGTCTGTAAAGGTAGCTGCCATAAATCTGCCCATAAGTCCTGCTCCGCGAAGAATCCCGTCAGAAGTGAGCTTTGCCGCGATCACCATATAAAACGGTGCGACCACCTTCAAAAACATCACGCCTGTCTGAACAGCCGTATCGGTCGATTCTTCCATAAACAGCATAACAAGCGGCTTGCCCGCAAAGAAATACATCATTGAGAGCGGTATCGAAATCATCCACACAAGCTTTAATGCAGCTTTGAAGCCTGCATTTATGCGCTCCTTCCTGCCGGCACCGATATTCTGTGCCGTGTAATTAGATACACCGTTGCCAAGCGTCGTAAGTGAAGTTATAACGAGATTATTGAGCTTTACAGCTGCCGAATATCCGGCTATAACCCCCGAACCGAAGCCGTTTATAACACCCTGTATCATAATATTCCCTGCTGAGATAAAACCCTGCTGCAAAATGCTCGGTACTGCGACAGCCGATATTTTTCTGAAAAGCTTTGATGAGAACAACCGTGCTTTTTCATCTGTCTTAAATTCTGCAAGCCTCCGGAACACAAACACCACAGCAAGAACGCAGCTAACACCCTGACAAATGAAAGTCGCCCAGGCAACGCCGTCAACTCCCATTCCGAAGCCTGCAACAAAAAGTATGTCCACTACGACATTCGCGGTCGAAGAGACAGCAAGGAACACAAACGGCGTTTTAGAATCACCGAGCGCAGAAAAAATACCCGTTGCGACATTGTAAAAGAACACGAACGGCAGGCTGAGGATATATATGTTAAGATACAGGAGCGAGTCTGCAAAAATATTATCGGGTGTCTGTATCAGCGCGAGCAATCCACCGCTTGCCGCAAATCCTGCTGCCATAAGCAATGTGCAGACTGCCGCGGTTGTAATAAGAGAGGTGTTAACGGCTGTTTTCATATCGGCTGTTTTTTTTGCCCCGAAAAGCTGCGAGACGATGACCGAACAGCCCATATTGCAGCCGAACGCGAACGCAATGAATATAAGCGTTATCTCATAACTGTTGCCGACTGCCGCAAGTGCCTCCTCGCCGATAAGCTTTCCCGCAACGAAACTGTCAGCAATGTTATAGAGCTGCTGAAAGATTATACTCCCGAACATCGGCAGGCAGAAGTTACGCAGCACCTTTGACGGCTCACCGACCGTAAGGTCTTTATTCTGTATCATAGCGTTATCTCCTTTGATATTGACTTTTTTCACCTGATACATTATAATATAAATGCCTGAATATGTAAAATGTATATTTGGCATATCATATATACCGAAATAATATGGTGAGAAATATGGAGATAAGCTACGATCACTACAAATTTTTCTACTATGTTGCAAGATACGGAAACATCACGCGCGCCGCAAAGATGATGTACAGCAACCAACCGAATGTAACGAGAGCCGTTAAAAATCTCGAAAACGAACTCGGATGCACGCTTTTTGTACGCACAAACAAAGGTGTTGAGCTCACGCCGGAAGGGGAGAAGCTGTACGCTCATGTTGAGGTCGCATTTGAACAGTTGAAGCTCGGCGAGGAGGAGATAGCGGCTGAAAAGCGATTGCAAAGCGGAATTGTGACCGTTGCAGCTACAGAAGTTGCGCTGGGCTGCTGCCTGCTGCCTGTGCTCGGTGAGTTTCACAGGCATTTCCCGAAGGTAAAGCTCCGTATCACCAACAGCAATACCCGTGAAGCACTTTCTGTTATGCAGAATAAAGCCGCAGATCTCGCAGTGGTTACTTTGTCGGAAAGCAGCTATATTTCAAAAGAATTATCGTGCATCCCGATAAAGGAGGTCAACGAAAAAGCTGTCATTAACAGTGAATTATACGATTTTAAGAAAAAGACTGTTTCACTGACGGAGCTATTGGAATATCCGCTCATTTCCCTCAGCCGGAATACCGAGACCTACGCGCTTTACGAAGAATGGTTCCGAAGTTACGGGATCACATTCTCACCCGACGTCGAAGCGGCGACAGCCGGACAGATAATACCTATGGTGAAGAGCGGACTGGGTGTCGGCTTCATACCCGAAGAATTTCCGACAGATGACAGCATCAGAACCATACATCTGAAGGAAAAACTGCCCGTTTATCGTATTTGTCTGATAAAACAAAAAGCGCATACGCTCAGCGCGGCTGCTGACAAAATAGAAAAATTATTGAGAGCGCGGTATCAACACAGCAGTTATTAACATGGCGATTAAATGGTATGATTTCTTTTCCCTGCCGGCGGTGGGGAAAAGAACGTAATATACCAGCCAATTATTGAATTGCCGAAATATTAAGCGGTCCGATTTTTATTGAAATGATATTGACAATCATATAAAAATGATGTATAATAGCATTGTTTTTCAACAAGCATAGTCTTAAATCTAATATATAGCCTTTCTTCAGCCGGTACGCCCGGCACACGGAATGCGGTGAAAGTCCGCGCGAGTCGGTCACTGTGAAGCTGATACGGAAATATCCGTACAGATAAGTCAGATACGTGGAAGAAGGCTGTGTTTCTGCCGGAACCGGAAATCACGTTTATAAGAGGGAAATATCGAAAAAAGCGATGATATGCCCCTCTTTTAAAGCGTTGCCTTTTTTCGGAGGTGACGCAATTTTTATTATCAGGAGGAAGTTTTATGAAAAAACTTACATCAGCATCGGCGCTTATCTTTGCGCTGACACTCGCACTCTCGGCTTGCTCGGGCAACAACGCCCCCGCATCTACCACTGCCGCACCTGCATTGACTACAACAGCGGCTGAATCACAACAGTCTTCCGCTGCCGAAACTACCACGCAGAAGGAAACAACAGCTGCTACGGTAGGAAATAACTCGGAATACGGTACAGTCGTCATCGAAAACGGCGACAGAACGGTGACATTCACATCTATGCCGCAAAAGGTTCTCTGCGCAAATCTGTACGCTGCGGAAAATATGGTTATGCTCGGACTTGAAGATCACATTGTCGGCAAGAACGTACATACCAATCCCGCAGAAGTACCGCTGCCGGAGCTTGCAGACAAGTTTGAGAACATTCCCGAGATCGAAAGATCGCTCGAAAACGCCGTAGCTCTCGGTACAGATCTTGTTATAGGTCAGATAAGCACATTCAAGGACACAGCATGGGGATCGTTTGAGCAGCTTGAATCCAACGGCATCAACTGCCTTACTATCACAGGCACTATCGTTCCTGATGAGACTGTCGAGCATATTTACATCGACATCGAAAATCTCGGAAAGATATTCAAGGTCGAGGACAAGGCTGCTGAAGTCATAGCGCAGATCAAGTCGGATATCGCCGATACAAACGCAAAGGTAGCGGATATTGCCGAGTCTGACAAGCTCTCCGTATTCGTCCTCGATTCGTTCAACGGAAACGAGATCTACACAACATCCAGCGGACTTCAGAGCAATCTGATCGAGCTTGCGGGCGGTATCAACTGCACTAAGGGAATGGCAGATTCGCGCTGGTTCAACACAAGCGTTGAGACACTTGTTGATACCAATCCGGATGTTATAATCATCAACGACTACGGCAAGCAGACTGTAGAAGAAAAACGTTCGTTTGCGTTTGACAATCCTGCTCTTGCAGATGTTCCGGCAGTAAAGAATAACAGAGTTCTCGTTATCCCTCTTGTGGAAGTAATGCAGGACGTAAGAGCTGCGACAGCTTGCCGCAAGATAGCTGAATACCTTTATCCGGATCGTTTCTGATAAGCAATGGCAAAAAAGATACATTTAACATTACTGTTCATCATACTCGCGGCAGCTGTAGTTATCTCGGTCGTGTTCACGATAAGCATAGGATCGACCGAGATACCTGTATCCGATGTTTACGGTATAATCAAGGATCATATCTTCGACGGTGACGCTGGACTTAATTCCGGAGTCTGGCAGAAGCCGCAGTTTCAGATAATCTGGAATATCCGTATGCCGCGTGTTCTTTTTGGAGCTCTGTGCGGCGCAGGTCTCGCGATATGCGGAGCGGCTATGCAGGCCCTCGTTCTGAACCCGATAGCCGACCCGTATGTTCTCGGCGTTTCGTCGGGCGCGTCCGCGGGCGCAGCATGGGCTCTGCTTATGCCCTTGCCGTTCTTCGAGGGTCAGTATCAGACCACAATAGCCGCATTTGTCGGTGCGCTTTTCTCCGCGTTCGTTGTGTATTTCATGGCAAAACGGGCGGGCGGCGGAAAGCTCCAGCCGGTAACTTTGCTGCTGTCGGGTACTGCCGTGAATGCAGTAATGAGTGCGATAACGAGTTATCTGATATTCCGCGCAAAAAGCCCCGAAAGCATAGCCGCAGTATATAACTGGCAGATGGGAAGTCTTGCGGCGGCGCAGTGGAAAACGCTGCTGCTGCCCACCGTGGGAGTAACGCTCGGTATTGTGATCTTTACAGCTATGGGAAATCGCTTCAATATGATAATGATGGGCGATGATGACGCAGCAGCAATGGGACTTCATGTTCGTCTTTTCAGAACGGTAATGTTCGGTTTCTGCTCGATAGTTGTGGCTTCACTTGTCTCGGTAACGGGTATTATCGGGTTTGTGGGTCTTGTTGTTCCTCATGTTGTGCGCCTTATTGCAAGAACGAGCAACAACAGGGTAATAATGCCGCTCTCGGCGCTGCTCGGCAGTATCTATCTGATGTGGGCGGACGCTCTTGCACGAAGCGCTTTCGGCGCGGCGGAACTCCCGCTCGGAATAATCACTGCATTTGTCGGAGCGCCGTTCTTTATGTTCCTTATGATAAAAAACGGATACGGAGGGAGCCGCAAATGACGATAACATTTGAAAATATCCATGTTCGTCTCGGCGGCAAGGAGATACTCAAGGGTGTGAACCTTTCCACGATAAACGGAAAGATCACCGGTATAATCGGACCGAACGGCTGCGGAAAATCAACGCTTATAAAAACGATATTCGGTATCTGCAAGCGAACGCAGGGCGAAATATACACTGACGGGACGAATATCCGTGAGTATTCGCCAAGACAGCTTGCGTCCATGATCGGATATGTCGGTCAGGACAGCGCGGCGACCTTTGACTTTTCTGTTGAGGACATAATAGCTATGGGACTGTACGCGCGCCACGACAGAAAGGTCTCGCAGAAGGAAGCGGTAGAAGCGGCAATGCGGGAGCTTGATATAACAGAGCTTGCGGGAAGGAGCATATTGTCTCTCTCGGGCGGTGAGCGCAAAATGGTATATATTGCTCGTGCAGTCGTACAGGGAGCAGAAACGCTGATACTTGACGAGCCGACAAATCACCTCGACATAAAACATCAGCTGTTCCTGCTCGATCATCTGAAAAACAGCGGCCGTACAGTCCTTATAGTACTGCACGACCTTCGGCTCGCGTCACATTACTGTGACCACATTTATCTTATGAACAACGGAGAAAATCATGCGGACGGTGAACCTTCCGAGGCTCTTTCCGAGGAGAATGTCAGAAATATCTTCGGAATAAGCGGGTATGCGTTCACGGGTGCGAACGGTTCGCGTGACTTCTCAATGTTCGGAGATAGTATGGGACAAAATTAAAACTGATACTTGCAAAAGAAATCTAAGAAAAAAATGAATTAAAAGGAGGATAATAACTATGAAAACAGCAGTAATTTACTGGAGCGGCACAGGCAATACCGAAGCTATGGCGAAGGCTGTCGCGGAAGGCGCAGGAACAGAGGCGATAAGCGTTTCCGATTTTTCCGGAAGCATATCCGATTACGGCGCACTCGCGTTCGGCTGCCCCGCAATGGGCGACGAACAGCTTGAAGAAGCTGAATTTGAGCCGTTTTTCACAGGCATTGAAAAAGAGCTTTCCGGCAAGAGAGTCGTACTGTTCGGTTCTTATGACTGGGGTACGGGCGACTGGATGCATGCATGGGAAGAACGCGTGAAAGGTGACGGCGCGGAGCTTGTCGGCGGCGAAGGCTATATCACAAATCTCGACGCGAACGATACCGAGCTCGGAGAGCTTCGTGAGCTTGGAAAAAAGCTTGCGGAATAATTTATAAATGCCCTGCATCATTAAAAATGTAGGGCATCTTTATCGAAAATATGAATTTCAGAAGAATTATCGCGGCATTGTTCCTGTGCTGCATTCTCGGATCAATGCTCTGTATCAATGCTTTCGCAGATGATGAGGATTTCATACCGAGAACAACGGCTCCTGATCCCGACGACAGCATTTACAGCGCCAACTTTTTCGCAATCTACGTCACCCAAATGCCGAACTGCACGACATACGCATACGGACGGGCGTGGGAGATGTTGGGACACGAGCCCGAGCTTTGTCACGGCTCGTCGGCGCATTGGTTCCCGAACGACGGCGTTAGCAGCAATCCGAATGACAGCTACGAACGCGGTAACGAGCCACGGCTCGGAGCGATAGCCTGCTGGGATCTCGGTTCCTACGGTCATGTCGCGGTCGTTGAAAGCATAGACGGCGATACCGTCACTATCTCGGAATCCGACAGTGTTACACAGATATATTGGCGAACCCGAACGTGTGACATAAATGATATGGGCGGCGGATTTCAGGGGTATATCTATCTCCTCGAAAAGCACCCAGAGCTGGCTGTGACCGAGGTCACAACTGCCGCGGTCATGCCTGTCGGAACAGCTGCAATTACAACTACCACTGCGACGGCTGCGGCAACGACAGCCGGAACTGCCGCGATAACGACGACGGCGGCAACCGAAATATCCGTGGAACCGAAAGCAGACCCTGAACGTATAGACCCTATGCCTGCAGTCCGTGTGATGTTTCTGATAATAATTGCAGCGGTGGTTGTCAGCAGAATCATACCGGCAATTAAAAAGCATTATTTGTCCCGCAGAAAGCATTCAAAAGATAACGAATAAAACCTGCATCTGATATTGAAACAATGCAGGTTTCTTTTTGTGTGAGAATGATCATTGCCATTATATCACGTAACTTAAAACAGATCTATGCCGGCTTTACCGCTTTAAGCGCCTGTTCGAGATCCGCAATAATATCCTCTTTATCCTCAAGTCCCACACTGAACCGGAAGAAACCGTTATGGAACTTTTCGGGGTAAAGGTACTGCCGCTCGTCGTCTTCTCCAAGGAACACGATAAGGCTCTCGTCATGACCGAGAGAGACCGCCGAGGTTATGATCTTAAGTTCACTGACAAAGCGGTTGTGAGTGTCATGATCCGCTTTCAGCCCGAATGACAGCACTCCTCCGAACCCACTCGTCATCTGCTTTTTTGCAGTCTCATATCCCGGGTCGTCTTCAAGTCCCGGGTATGCCACGAAGCTCACTGATGGCTGTTCTCTGAGCCACTGAGCCACTGCGAGGGCATTTTCGTTGTGCCGCTGCATACGAAGCGGGAGCGTTACACTTCCCCGCATTATAAGCCAAGCGTTGAACGGACTTATCACGCCGCCGAGATTTATCTGCGACTGAGCGCGTATAATGTCGAGATGCTCCTTCCTGCCGATTATTGCACCGCCCATAGCATCGCCGTGACCGTTGATGTACTTTGTAAGGCTCTCCACAGTGAAATCAGCACCGAGCTCTGTGGGACGCTGGTTGAACGGCGAAGCGAAGGTGTTGTCAACAGACAGCAGAGCGCCGTGCTTATGGGCAAGGTCTGCTAAAGCTTTGATGTCAGATATTGCAAGAGTGGGGTTCCCGGGAGTTTCTATGTGGATAAGCCTTGTGTTCGGACGTATCGCTGCCCTGACTTTCTCAATATCCGTGGTATCAACTATGGTTGTTTCAACACCGAATTTCGTATTGAACAGCTCGTTCAGCAGCCGATATACCGCGATATACGTAACGCTGGAGAATACAACATGATCGCCGCTTTTCAGCATTGCGAAGAAAAGTCCCGACAATGCCGCGACTCCGCTTGCAAGCACAACGCAGTCCTCGCCGTGTTCGAGAGAAGCCAGCTTTTCCTGTAAGTATTTCTGATTTGCTCCGCCGTTGCGGGTATAGAGATTGCCGTCGGCACTTGACCAGTTCATACTTGTAGGGTCGTAGGGCAGCTCGTAACTGTTAGCCATAGTTATCGGTCTGCGCACCGCTCCTGTTTCTGCGTCAACATCATTGCCGACATGAACAGCCCTTGTTCCGAAGCCGAGGGCGTTGTCATAATATCGTTTGTTCATCTTTATCGCCTCTTTACATATTTAATATATAGTAATAATAGGAATTATATCACAAATGCTGCGATTTGTCAACCGCCCTTTCGTTAAGATGCTTATTTCCGATATTATATTTTGGGTCATATATCAAAAACGAACATTGTTGAACATAATATCTGAGAATAATACTATATATACTTGACTTTTCGATGATTCGGGAGTATAATAAGAATGTATTCTGAACAAACGTTCAGAGAAAATATTTTCAGAAAGGCGGCGATTATATGTTTATTGGACGCCAAAAGGAACTCAATCAGCTTACTCAAGAGCTTTCAGACTGGAAACGCAAGACCGCTGTCCTGATATACGGGAAACGCAGAGTCGGAAAATCCACGCTTATAAAAGAAGCCGCCAAAGGCTTTGACGGTATTGTTATAAACCATTTGTGCGTTTCAAGTACTTTTGAAGGAAACCTCGAACTGATCTGCCGAAGTGTTTCCGATGCGCTTTCTTTGCCGGAGATCAAGTTCGGGTCTTTGTTTGCTCTGATGGATTATCTTAAAACGCTTGATAAGAGGATCCTGCTGATCATTGACGAGTATCCGTATCTTAAGCAGACAAAAAAGAAAAACGAAGTCGACTCATATATGCAGGCGGTCATCGACCGTTTGCCCGAGAATGTAAAGCTGATTCTATGCGGCTCCTATATTACCATTATGAAGGAGCTTCTGACGGAAGGCAATCCGCTTTTTGGCAGGTTTTCGCTGATCCAGCATATCCGTGATTTTGATTATTATGAGGCATCCGCGTTTTATCCATCGCTCCCTGTAAGAGATAAAATTGCTTATTATGCAGTTTTTGGCGGCTGTCCGTATGTCTTGGAAAACTTGGACACTAAAGCGACTATACGGGATAATATAAAAAAGCTGCTTTTGCCGGAAACCGGACTTGTTCGGTCTCACATCGAGAATATCATGCTGAGAGAGATCCGTAAATCGTTTGACGCAAGGATACTTGAAATACTCGGAAATGGGAAGAAAAAGTACTCGGAGATAAGAGACCAACTTGGAAATACCGAGACAGGTCTGCTTGATAAACAGCTGAAGATACTGCTCGATATGGAAACGATCGGTAAAACAGAGCCCATAAATCGCAGAAACGATAAGAAAAAGCAGTTTTATGAGATCATGGATAACCTGATGCGGTTTTATTTCTCATTTATCTTCGGAAAAGCCGGTACGATCATAAGGATAGGCGAAGAACAGTTTTACAACAGAAATATTGATGAAAACCTGACACAGTTTATCAGCAGGAGACTCGAAGGAATAACGCTGCAGTATTTTCACAGGATGGCATTACTTGGTGAATATCCCGACATAGAAGACTTCGGCAGTTATTGGTACGACGACCCTGAAACAAAGCAAAACGGAGAATTTGATTGTGTGCTGAAACGCAGCGGCGATCGGTATGATTTCTATGAATGCAAGTACTATGACAGACCGATGACTCTTGAAGAATGTGATAAGGAAAAAGAACAGCTGGAGAAGATCCAAGGTATAGAGGTCTCAGGGATCGGGTTTGTCTGCTCCGGCGGATTCTCGTTTGATGACGAAAATAGGTTTGATCTTATTGACGGGGCGAAACTTTATATGGAGTAGTCAACAGTCAAGGTTGCAACTTGACGACTTCGAGTGCAATCTTGAAGCACAGAAACCTATTAAAAAAGCCGCATTTTTGTAAGTTGCTTACAAAAATGCGGCTTTCTTCTTTTTCTTGTAAAAACAATTTGTACGAAGGTTGCACACCCTAGGCTCCCTGTTGCAATGTACAATGTTGCAATGTTGAATCGGGGTCTCAACCAAGCGGCACTTGTGGTCATTTGCTTATAAGGTGATATTTGCTGACAAAGTCGGGATCGGACTTCATAATCGCCAATAAGCGTCTTGCCGGTCCTATGGGACTGTTTGTGCCGGTCTCCCATGCTTCAACCGTTTTGACAGATACTCCCAGAACAGCAGCAAACGTCTTTTGGGTAAGTCCTGAAGATCGTCTTATTTCCTTTATATCCTCAGCTGAAAAGTCCGGCAGCGGGGCTACAGAGATTTTTACTACTTTCGCAGTGCCTCGCCCTTCTTCATACTCTATGGCTTCCTGCAAACCGGTCATAATACTATCATAAACTCTCATTTCTTTGTCCTTTCACTAAAATATTTGGTTCTATTATATCACCTTGAACTCTATTAATCAAGACAGAAATAGACTTGAGCGGCTGAATTCCTTTTGTTATGCCGTTTTTAGGTTATTGATTGTCCGTTTGCGGAGATTTTCTCTCAATCGCCAGTTTCGTTATCATAATAAGTATGTAGGCAATTTGAGGAAAGGAGGGTCTTTGTATGACGGAGATCGAACTTATGAGGTCAAGGAGGAAGGAAAACACAAGCGCTGATGCTTTCGGTTTCGTTTCCGCACACAAGAATATGCCCATGACAAAACAGGAGATACGGATTAAATCCAGGACTCTTGAGGCAGAAATGCTGTATTTGGAGGGGTATATAACGCCGGAGGAGCTTTACAGCAGGATCGTGGCTATCTATCAGGAGCGAGACGAGGGTCTTGTTTGCTCCAACTGCGGTAAGATGCTGTCGTATCTGTTATGGAACGACTTTGCAGTGTATGACGACATGGTAAGGTATATAAGCCTGCCTTTACCGGTGAACAATGTTGTCGGGAACTTCAAGAGACAGCGTGAAGAGGCAGCAAAAAGCGGTGAGAAAATCTACAAGAGCTATCTTCTGAAAGAAAGCACCGGTATGGACAGAGCTATTGAACTCATAAAGATGGGGTATGAAATGCGCGGCGAACATCTTGAAGTCGGCCTTTCGTGTCCGCATTGTAGGCGTATGCTTGACTATTCTCATATGTGCTCGCATATTCCAAGGAAGACAATGGCGTCATAGTTCCTCATACAAGGAAACAGCATCGGTATTCCGGTGCTGTTTTTCTTTGCATATTATATTGCTCGTTGACTGTTAGACTTCTGTAATCTTATCTCCGTTAAGAACCAACAAACAGTCACAATCCCACCCATACAGTATATATGAGAATAATTGGCTGTTTCGCAGTTCTATGGCATCATAGGTTTCGGCCAGTTTCTCGAAGTCGAGGTAGCACCATGAAGGTACATACTCTCCGTTCACGAGATCAAATGAAGGAATATCATCAGGAGTCAGCTCGGTGTATTCCCACGGATGAAGCTTTGGCAGTGGAATCAGGTCATCCGGTTCCGAAATTGTGAGGATATTAGCGTCCGGAAGTGTAAAACGGAAGGATTTGTCAAGTTCCTCGACTTTGTATTCATTTCTCCTGCACCATACGTCCCATCCATAATCGTCAGTCTCTCTGCTTGCCCAAAGGCCGGTATGACCGGCAGGCTTTATATGGTATTGAGAGTTCTTGACAGTTTCAAAGTAATCCGGATCAAAGTGAGAAGTTCCGAAATGAACATATACTATGGAATCATATTCCTGTATCTTGTTAGATTTGATATCCATTACACATCACCAATATGTCAAATAATTATATTACCATTGTCAAAGCAAGAAATAATTCGGTATTTGGATCTTTATAGTCTTTTTTGTTTATACATACTACCGCAAGGGAGATAAATTTTGATTCGTAAAGTTCGTTTTCATCAAAAATATCAGGGCTTGATACAATCCGATATTTGAATGCCTTACCGGGATAATCTTCAAGTTGGTAACAAAAAGTATCTGTTTCCCATTCGTATGGCTCAAAAGCACAAAGGCCCAATAATAAGCTGGCAGTTTCACGGGAAAAAATAACAGATCTTTCGTCAGAATCATTGTATTCGAGCAGTTCCGTATCAAATCCGCAAGTAATTATATCATTGATTTGTAGCCTAGATACATCAATATCGATAATATCTATTGAGATAACTTTTTCAGCGGCTTTACTTTTCGTCTCATATATTTCTGTCCTGTATCTAAAATCTGTTTCTTTTCCATTTATTTTGACTTTGATGTCACCGAATGGAGTTTCTATCTTGTCATATATATCAAACGGTTTATGTAAAAATATGTCTGAATGTAATCTATTAGTGAAATACTGTTCGCCGCAAGTATCACAATAGTGATCAAATCCGTAAAACTCCTGACCATTATTGTATCCATGAGTTTTACGAGTCATGATGGATCCATCAGTACATTTGGGGCATTTCCTGACATACTTTGTTTCGTTGTCAGCCATTAACATATCACGGCTCTTACACAAGTCTGCAAATAAACCTATTTCACTTTCGAGAGATCCCGTGTACATATTATACTCCTATCTCGTGATTTAAAACTGCTGTATGCTATTATTCATTCTCCGACTTAATATCACATATTTTATTACCGTCGTAGTCTATCTCATAATAATGTTCGTTAAAATCATACAGACAAATACGGTCTTCTTTCATTACAAATGCAGGATCGTTGCTTTGCCAGCGAACAAATATATCACTTCCTCCAAAATCCCACTTTACATTAAGCTCACGGTCAATACGCATAATATCCATTTCATAATGAACTATGAAGTCATCTTTGTAGGAATAAACAGCTATCATTGTTCCCATTATCAGGCCAAGCTCTTTTTGTTTTGTTATCTTCAGGTCAGCGGGATCAAACAAGATCATAACATCATTAAGGAGCATAAAAAGCTGTTCTCCTGCGAGAGCAGCACATTTATCAACTATGGTGTGGTACGATGCCATAATCAGAACATTCTTTATAGCGGATTCGGATTCGACCCGTATAGAAATAATTTTGTGAAACCAGCCGTCCTCTAAATCGGGTTCTTCAATAATAAATACAGCATCGTAATTTTTAGAATAGTCAGAGTGAAGATCAAAGCCCTTTTCTTCTTTAACGGTCACTTTATATCCATCTATTGCATATTCATTCATTAAAGTCACCTTCTTTGTGATGTAGTCTCATTCTTTATTGCCGAATAGCTTCTGATAACCGACAATAACACTCTCACCGGTATCGACTATTCTTTCCAGAATTACAGCTAACCGATCTTGCCTGTTGATTACAGAAGGTAAAGACAGAAGATCTACTTCTTTTCCCCAGCGTTGTTCATATAGTTCGGAAAGCTCATTTATTTTTTTCATAGCGGCTTCGTCTATCATGATTGTTATTCTCCAAAGCAAATATCTAAATAGTCCTTTTTAACACTGTTTTAGGGAAATATGGCTCGATTCCTTCCTCATATTCATCCCGGTATTCTGCAAAACCTTCTTCTATTACTGTTATAGCACCTTCTTCAATTAAATGACGAAGCCTGTATAGTATAATATTGTAGAACAACGGATATTTATCAAAAAGTCTCTGATAAACCACCGGAGGAGTAATTACTTCATCACCCATTACTTCAAGTATGTCGCTATCAAGATGATCTTCGGGAAAGCACTTTACTTCGCCGGCTATCATCATTCGTAAATGTGAACTGTTATCTCTGATAGTTTCCCACTCTCTAACAAAAGCTTTGCATTCATCTTTTGTCAGGTGTTTTTTAGGAGGAGGCTCAAACTTACCGATATTAGAAACATAGCGTAATGATGAACAGATATTTGTAAAATCACAGAGGTAAATATCTATACCCTTATCTTTGTACCTGTCAACAGTTGCAAGCATACCGAGATATTCATCTATATCCTGCTTTGAATACCAGATACAGATCTCTTTCTCACCCTTCATCATACGGTTAAGTTTTCGTATTTGTCTTATAGGTTCTTTCGAAAAAACCTTCAAAAAACGACTCATAGAGCTCACGACGAGATGTCAGAGAAAAAGGTTTATCAATGTTTCCGATATTCAATGCTAGCTCAACACAAGCAATTCTTTTCGTATCAATTTCGAGATCTCCTGAAAGCCCCAAGTATTTAGCGGATCCACCCGCGCTGTCAGAAAATAGAATATTCAGCATATTATGTATCCTCCTTTATTCTGCCTTTTTGATTATCGAACGAAGAAAGTCTTTTATCATGCCGTAAGATCCATACTCCATCATTCCTTCTTCTACAACTATTATCTCGCCACTGTCAATAAGGCGATGAAGCCGGTACATAAGAAAGCAATAAACTCTCGGGTATTTCTTAAAAAGCGGTTCGTATGTGAATACTATAGTTGCTCTTACAGCATCAGTTCCTATTGCTTCAAATATGTATCTATCAAAATGGTCCTCAGGATAGCTGACAACTTTCCCGTTTTCGATCATACGCAAAGGAGCATTTTCTTCTTTCAGCTTCGACCACTCTTCAAGCAGAGAACTGCGCTCATTTTCTGAAAGAATCTTTTGAGCCGGCGATTCTATTATTGTTTTGAATATCTCGTCGTCTTCTATGTAACTGTCACATATCTCCCCGTAGTCACAAAGCTGGATCGTCACGTTCTTTCCGGAAAACCACTCTATTACAGCAAGCATTCCGAGGTATCCATTTGTATCTTCTGAAGAATACCAGACACAAATCTCAGTTTCATCTTTTAAGAGCTTTTCAAAATTCATTATCTGCTTCGAAACGTGTTTGTTTCGTTCTTCATACAAAGATTCATATTCATAATTTCGGGATTTCACAGAAAAGGGAGTCCGAATATTACCGACCATAAGATCAAGATCAAGCACGACGATATTATCTATATATGTGTTCATAACCTTTTTACGGGAAAGGTGCCTAAGATATCCTGCGTCAGGAGCCGAGAAAAATAAATTAATCATAGTATCCTACTCCTTTATCCACCAGCCATTGCCGTCTCGATATCCGTTCCTTTCCATAAACGGAATAGCCATATTATATAGGCCAGCTCCTTCAATAGTATAATTTGCACCATTACTGTTCTGCGCACTAAGGATCTGTTTTATAAGCTCGTAGATTCTTTCTTCAAGTTCAGACCATCTTTCAGCATATTGCAAAGCCCAATCATCATCTTCTATTTCATAGAGATCTGAGCTCTTGTAGGTGATAACAGACAAAAGTTCGGCCAGCTTTTCCTCACTGAAATCACCGGAGATATATGTATCAACTTCATCAATGTGCATAATGGTATCGTCGTACAGCATAATGCTGTCATAATTATCAATGATATTCATAATTTCTTTTCATCAATAGCTTTCTGTAAGCCTTCAATTTCAAGTTGTAATTCCTTGTTTTTCTTTTCCAATTCAACTATCATATCAGCAATTTGAGAGCATTCCATAACCCTCAAATCTATATCCTGAAATCCGTTTTGCTTGTAGAACTTGTATGCAGGCCGTTTTTCTTCTGTTAACAGTCTCTTTGTACAGTTTTCTGGAAACTTACTTATGAACTCGTTCAAACATTTAGTTCCGATACCTTTCTGCTGATAGTCCTGTGAGACCGCTATGCTGTCTATGAATATAGTGTCACCGTCCATCAATGACGGTATTTCCAGAGCTGTAAGATATCCGACGACTTTATTTTCATAAACAAAACAATAGGCATATTTATCTGCATCATCAATAAAGCGGGAGAAGTAATCGGAAAAGCGATACAAACCTCTCATTTTCTCAGCGACATCTTTGTGGTTTTCATCAAGATATTTATCTATCTTTCCGTAAAAGGCGCTGATATGGATCGGCCCGCATAATTCTATGTCGTCTTTTGTCATTTCTCTGATCATTGCCATTCTACAATACCTCAAATCTCAGTCTCAAGGTTTTTGTCGCCGTGTACATATTCTTCGTTGTATTTTTGTTGCATATAGTTACACAATTCCGAAAGATACTCAAGGTTGCACTGATACCTGACTTCGGGCGAAGGACAATAACTCCATTCGTCGCCAGATCTGTCGCCAGCTAATTCTTTCTTTTCATATTCAGTAATGTAGGCCATTAATTCGTTTCTTTCTTCAATAAGCTGTTTGTAATTCTTGCCTTTGAGTTCTTCAACAAATCCATTAGGAGATATCATCATACTAACTTCAGTCCTTTCTGAATTATAATAAGTCTTTTAATCTATACGGTTTTGCTTATCAGCAATAGCTTTAAGAATATCAATATACTGTTTCCTCAATTCAAGCGGTTCCAGTATCTCTGCTTTCGTACTGAACAGGAACAACCAGGAAAAGAACGGAATTGGCTGATCTGCATTAACCTCCACAGTGCAGATAAAGTGATCGTCATCGTAGGCCGTCATATCAACATTCTTACCGAATCGGTCTATAACAGCATTTACCAGCTCGTTTTCAAAGCGCAATTTGACTTTACTTGCGTGGCCGCTGAACATCTGGAACGACTTCTTCAGGTAGTCCGCCAGATCGAAATCGCGGCCAATAGGTATGTACCTATCATCAGTGAGCTGTACACTATCCATGCGGTCAACCCGGAAGTTTGTCAGCACTTCCGGGCGTTTATCATAGCGAGATATAAGGTAATACTGCTCATTACTGTATGTCAGAGCATACGGTGAACAGCTTCGTTTGCCGTCACGGTATTTCTTCTTGCCGTTAACATCGTAGTCGAAGTATGAGAAACTGACCTTTTTCTTCTCGGCGATAGCTCTCTGCAAAGCATCAACATTCAGATATATCTGCTCGTTCATGGTCTTGACTCTGTTTGCAACATATATCTGACGCTGCATCTGCTTTGCTTCATACTTGCTGGCAAGCGTACTAAGTTTCTGTATAAGCTCGCGAGACTTCTTTTCCGTAAGGAATTTGGATGATGAAACCTCATCTGCGAGCAACTTAAGCTCCGGAAGTTGGAATTCCCGGCTTGCGATACAATATCCCGAGTTGTATCCTCGCCCGGTGATAATATCAACTCCAAACTTCTGGAGCGCCTCAATATCGTCATATATGCCTTTGCGTGAGCTTGGGATACCATTTTTGCCGAGGAGCTCGATCAGTTCCGGCATTGTTATCTTATGATCCTCGTCGGTGTTCTCATAAAGGATCTTGTACACATACAGTATTCGTAGTCTTGAAATAGAGTTCTTTTCAGTCTCAGCCATAGGAATGCCTCCATATATCAGTTCAAGGTAAGTATTATAGACCTTCGAGTATAGTATATCACACCTTTTTGATACTTTCAAGAGTTTTTAGGCATTTAGGACGACTATTGTTCCAATATTGGGACAATCCATTGAGATACTATTGACTTTATAGAAGAAAAATGCGATAATTAAAGAGTAATCCAGGAGGTGGAACATAATGTGTGCAAAAGCTAAAACCATCGAAGAAGCAGCTGTAGAATGTGCTGCGCGCCTTACTGAAAAGGATAAGGAAGCCTTAAGGTCTCATATCGGCTATTCCCACCATCATTTTGGATATGGTCTATATCTGAGAAATCACTATTCATACTTATTGCATAACATTGACTTAGAATATCCCGTTTGGGATGGTGACAGTTTAAGTCCTGCTATCTACAAAAAGATCATACCTTTGGCATTTCCGGAATTCCGTGGTTATGAACCATATATTGACAGGTTGATCGAATTTTTTATGGAGGACTTAAATGCAGCGTATAACGTTAAGTTTGGAAAGAACTATATTGTAGATATAAAGCCAGATGGGTTCCTTACAGATCCTCCTTACGATTGTGACTGGTCAGAAGAAGAAAAAGATGAGTGGTTTGATCAACGCAAACAAGAAGAGGACACTTATTATAGAGCAATAGCTGAAAAGCTATGGGATTATAAAGCCTTCCAAGGAAAAGCTGACTCTTTGGGATATGAAGCAGCCGAAATAGAGGAAATTTATAAGAAAGCTGTCGAAATGCTTGAGGAACATCAGATCTTTATGCCGTTGGAAGTCTTATTTGCCAAGTCGCCTACAAAAGAACGCATAGAGGCATTTCTTAAAGCTCTTCCTCTGGTTGAGATGATGATAGAGCGACGTCATAGGGAGGAAGTAAGTATCTTTCCTTCGTATTTATTCTCGTCTCGAGATGTTGTTTTAAGCCTTATAAAGAACGATGGCTTCCTTCTTGAATATGCTCCTGATTTTCAAAATGATGACGAAATCGTAAAGCTGGCAATAAAAGATGCCCCAGGCTCAATTGAATTCGCTGGCAAAAGGCTGAAGAATGATTACAAGATAGCAGAGATTGCTGCCAAAAACTGTAAACATACGTTGATGTTCGACATAAAGGAATTTAAGAAGTATAACGATGATGACCATATCGTCAAACTGGCTTTAAAAGCCAATGGAGCCAATATCAGCGGTGCTTCCAAGCGAATACGGTCAGATTATGATTATGCAGTTTTGGCATTGAAACACCAACGTACCATTTACCCTGATTCAACATTCAAGAACTTATCAAAAGAGCTTAGGAAAATGAAAGAGCTTGCATTGCTAGAACTACAGGCGCCTTGCCCGGAGACAGAAGGCTTTGACAAATCTCTTCTGGACGATGAGGAGATTGGTGAATACATTGTATCGCATCGTAAGACTTTGTGGCTTATCCATAACATGACGCCAAGAATACAAGATATGTACTTTAATCGGCTACCAAAATGGATGCAAGAGAACGTAGATAGACGAAGACAGTTTCAGTAATACAGTATGATCATTTAGAAAAACCGCCCCGAATTATGATGAATCGGGGCGGTTTTGCATTTAGCAGCTTATTTGAGACTAGCAAGCTCATCCTTAGTACTTTTGGCTAATGCTGTCAGGAATTGCTCCACAGTGGGCTTCTTACCGCCAAATTGCTCCCAGAACGCGATAGCCATAGGATCGTCTGACTTCATACCTTCGTCAATGGCTGCGCTAATCTCCCGCCGTACCTCGTTGACAGATACTCCGTTCATTTTAGCAGTTTCTTTTAAAATATTTCTTTTCATTGTGAGCCTCCGTTTTACTATTAGTATTTGAACTTAACTGACAGTTACATTATACCACATTTCCGTGTCGAAAAAGCGCACAATCCGTCGGGTAATAAAAAAATCGGCGATTCCTCGCCGATTTGTCGAATAATGTCATTTTCTCTTCGCTTCTTCGATCATTGCCCGAACCACAGTAAAAATACGTTCCTGTTCTCGCTTAGGCAATTCCGAGATCTCATCAAGCATAACAGAGCGCTTAATTTCGTACTCGTTTTTCAGGGTTTCACACAATAACTGATCCGTAGTTACATCAAGCGCATTGGCTAAATTGATAAGAGTTTCGAGCGCAGGATATTTTTGAGAACCCTCAATCATACTTACATATGGAACTGAAAGACCAAGGATTTCCGCCAGCTTTTCTTGCGACATATTCTTCTTTTTTCGGTATTTTTTGATATACTTGCCAACGGAATTGATATTCATATGACCACTCCTTTTGTTTAACCCACAGTTTAAGTTACATACCAATAGTATATACTAAATATGATATAAATAGAATAAACAGAAAAGGTAGCGATTTAACCCAAGGTTAATATTGGAAAAAGTAATTAATATCCATTCTTGCTATCATAATAGATATGACTTGAAAAAGTCAATATTTGATTCAAGAAAGGAAAATGTAATGAAAAAGGCACTATTAATCGCAATGATTGCAACCCTGACCGTCGTATCGAGCGGGTGTGGCAAAAGCGAGACATCGTCCGCGGTGACAACAGCGGCACAACCGACCAAGACTTATCCGGAGCTTAACTTCCCGGATACCGATTGGGTGGACAACAGATTCAACGAGGCTGTAAACAAATATTCCGAGTTCACAGAGACAGACATTATGGGAATGGCTTCTGCTTGTGCAAAGGGAGTTGCAAAGTCCCAAAAATGCGCTTTTGATGAAGCTTGGGACGCATCCTACTCTGTTGTAACGGAATTGACCGAATGCAGCAAGAAGATAAGAGATATGCTCATACTGGGGTCAGCTACATGGAGTGTATCCGATAAAGAGTTGGCGCTTGAGACCGGAGCAAGGCTGCTTGAGCTCAACAAAGAGGTAAACGAGTACATATCCCTATCGGGAACCACGATTGAGAGCGAGATCCTCTCCATAATGAATGAAAAAGCAGTCGAAGTTACAGAACCCGAACCGCAGGAACCTGAACCTGCTACGATTGACTGGGATGATGTCGGTTTTATCGGTAACATTACAGCATTTGCCCAATATGACGAGATGAAACTGGCACAAGCTGCCTCGCTCTATACAAGAGGGCTTGCTGCCGCAAGCGGGCTTCGGGAGAGCGAAGTGGCGGAAGAATCGTTTAATGCAGTAAAGGCTGCCAAAGAGAATGCCGATATAGTAGCTGAAATGCTTTCGTACAGAGAAAGCTGGACACCGGAGCTTGAATCGGCTATGACCGGATATGCTTGTGAATTCACTGCATTTGCGGAAATGTTTGGCGAATACGCAGCTTTAGTCAAAGAGAATCCAACAGAAAGTGTTGAGTCAACAGGACAGGAAGATGCTATTGAAGCGGAACAGACCACCGAAACCCAGCCGCCTGTTCCTGAGACAGAGCCTGAACCTGTACAGTGATCATCAAATATTCTTGACATTGATTGGATATTATAACGGAATGTAAAAGACGAAATTCGTCATGGCGCAGGGTATCTGCGGGGCATTTGCTGTGAGGATCCCGGTAGCTTTTCTGATGCAGAATATCGGCGGCGGTTCGCTGTTTCTTATCGGTCTTTCAACAGTAGTACAGATAATAATGTGCTTTGCGGCGTATGCGTATTTCCGGAAACAAGCAGTAAAAGAGATGTAGCAAAACGGCGAGTGCTGAATGCACCCGCCGTTATTATTATACTCCGAATTCATCGAATCTGTATTCCATTCGAGATATTCGGTTGTTTTCATCGAAAGTAAACTGAACATATCCGTTCGAGTCGGTGTCCCGTATGACAAGGGTCGTAAGTTCAGGGTATTCTACGAATTCAGTACCGAGCTGTTTGTTGATATCTTCAACGGTATCGCCGAAGCTAAGTCCCATAAATTTGTAATCTATCGGGAATACTGCCGAACTATCCACCATTATCTCTATCGGTCGATGGTCGTAGAATGTAAAGCTGTCGCCGTTCTCCATAATGAAGCAATTTACGGTGGTTTCGTCGTCCTTCAGCCACTCATTATCTGCCGCAATAGAGTTTGAGCCGCGTATCAGAGAGGCAAACTCCGAATAAGTGTCGGCGGTAAGGATTGAATTGTTGAAGGATACAGGGATATAGTTGATATGTCCGTTTTGATACTGCATCCGGTGTGTAGTTTCCTCGGACAGCCCGTCATTAGCTATAGAATTCCGAGAATCGAAAGTAATAGGGGCATCCGCCTTGGCAGAAGCCCCTAATGTTTTATCATCAGAAGTCAGCAAAGGTATCGTGTTTTGTTCGGTTTTAGCGGACTCGGCCGGTTCACTTATTGTTCTTTCAGCCTCGCAGCCGCTTATTATCATCAATGCTATCAGCATCATAATGTACTTTTTTGTCTTCATATATATTGATCTCCTTATACAGCACTGCTTTTCTTGCAGCAAGATATGAATTCTTTGGTGAAATCGAAGTCAACGCCCTCGTCATCAAGGTCATCAAGCATTTTTATCTGTCTTGCAAAGAGCTCGTTGTCCATAACCGCAAACGGACCGTTAGCAAGAAACGGATTCTGTTCTTTTTTCTGGTCGCTATTGTCTTTTACGACTCTAAGCAGCTCAGGGTTCTTAGACAGAGTCTTCAAAGCCGACTGCTTCATGGCTTTGATCTTTGCCGCTTCTATTTCTATCCCCATTTCGTGGAGTATACGGGCGATCTGAGGGTCAGTATAAGTTTTCCCGGTCGCAAGCCCAAAAGAGTATTCGATTATGAGCCGATGCTCTCTGGGCAGATGATTTATCGCTTTCAAAAGTGCAACCCTTAATTCTCGCTGTTCGACATCGTGCTCCACATTTTCTCCGCTGCTTAAATACTCGGCAACATCGTCGATATGCAGCGTATCTCCGATATTATTGGCGGCGATCGCATTATTGATGACCAGATATGAAAGGCCTGTCTCAGCTGCTATCTGATCTCTGGTCGGATGAGCGATACCGCTGTTTTTAAGCTTGGTTTGCGCATCCTTTATGATCCTCCCCAGCCTTGAGAAGTGATACGACGTTTTGTTTGTTTCTTCCATGATGGTCTGCTTGATAGCGCCTTTGATATAATGCATGGCAAAGGTCGAGAAAACTGTCTTTTCTTCCAGATTATAGTGCCTAATGGCGTCGAAAATCCCGAACAGTCCGGCTTGTACGATATCTTCGTAGAATGAAGCGGCATAGTAGGTCGGGAACCATTGCTTTATAGCCGAATATACAAGCATTGTGTTTGCGGCGACTATGGCATTGGCATAAACATTGGCGGTTTCTGGTGAGTCTGCTTCCAAATATGCTTTTAGAAGTTCCTGATTGTTTGTGTAGTCCGGTGATTTCATATGTTTTACCTCCTATTGTTTTAATGGGTTATCCCCTTGTGCCTCCATTATAACCGATTTTTTGAAAAAATAAAGTCGAATTTAGGCACAAACCCGCAAAAAATCTGCACAATAATCCATACTTCCAATTATGCAACTAAAACAAATAGAGATAGTTTTCAACCGTGAATTGTCGATTAATGGAGAAAATCGGCTCTTTTTTGTATAGAATTACCATACTTCTCCGTCAAAGTGACGGAAGGTTTTCAACAGCGCCAAATAGTCGATTTATGTCGATAATATACCATTTTAATTATTATATATCTACCCGGGATACGGCGTTCGTTAATTCTCTCTTATTGGACAATAGCGTTATCATAATATGGATATAACCGATAAGACGAAAGGAGGAGCATAGGTGTTAGTATCGGGATATTATGATAAGACACTGATGAAGGAGCCTAAAACCGGATACACGATCTTTTCCATGAAACCCGTCGGCAGCGAGCTTGATTTCGTAAACATCTATGGCACAGTCAACTGCAAAGGCATTACTCCTCCGCTATATGTATCGGAATTCATTTTGCTGGAGGGTGCAATTAAGAGCAGTGACAAAGGTAAGTATTTTGAAGTCAAGAAGATCCTGCCTGAATACAAAGACCGAATGTCGGCTGTACGATTCCTGGCAAGTGAATATTTCGGAATGACATTTGAGGACGCTGCAGAGCTTGTACTTGAGTTCGGAACGAATATCTATCAATGGATTTCCGCACCGGATGCAGTACAGAACATCTCTTCGGCAATTCCGGTATCAGAGAAACAGGCTGCAGTCATAGTAAACGCCGTGGCAAATTCGCTGTACTGGAAGAAAATACTTGATTACGGGGCAAAACGAGGACTTGCGTATGATGTTGTATCAAGACTGATGTCCGAATACGGAAGAAAGACAATGGCTGTAATTCGCGGGTCTCCATATGAGCTGGAGAAATACGGAGTATCGTTTGAAGCTTGTGACGCTATTGCGATTGAAAACGGCGCAAGTCTTTATAACCGAAACAGAATAATGTCGCTTTTAAAGCAAGTCCTTATAACATCTGAGACCAACGGTGACATATATATGACCGATGACGAGCTGTACGAACGCTCAAAAGAAAAGCTGATGGTGATATCCGATACGATATTGCCTCCCGCTCTATACAAGACATCGGTAAAGACAAACAATGAACTTATAGTCGAAGCCGATGACCCGGCAAGAATTTATCGGAAAATCACATACAATGAAGAGATAAACACAGCCAAACAGCTTAGGCGGCTTCATGATAGCGCCAAACCACTCCCTTATGTCCCGAGAATAGGAGAAATCGCGGAACGAATATGCGGTGTACACCTCTCAGACGAACAGAAAGCGGCACTTGGTATTCTGAAAAGCAAAGGCGTCGGTATCCTCACGGGAGGCCCCGGCACAGGTAAAACAACGGTAATGCGCGTAATGATAGCTGCTTTCAAGCAAATGGTACCCTACGGAACCATAAAGCTGTGCGCTCCGTCCGGCAGAGCGGCAAGGCGACTTGCGGAATCTACGGGTATGGAAGCGACCACGATACATCGAATGCTTGAATATATCCCCGGAGATAATGGAGCTTCAAAGCATAAAGATGCCTCTGATCCCGTTGCCGCCAATCTTATCATCGTGGATGAAGGCTCGATGATAGATCAAAGCCTCGGCAGTATTCTGCTGAGCGCCGTCAAAAGCGGCGCTTTAGTGATCATCTCCGGAGACATGGATCAGATAAAATCAGTCGGAGCCGGCGATTTCTTTGGAGAATGTATAGCGAGCGGATGTATTCCTGTCGTTAAGCTGAAACAAGTCTTCAGACAAAACGCGGGATCTTCGATAATCCGAAACGCGAATGCTATTAACTCCGGAAGTTCAAGGCTCGTGGAAGCAGATGACTTCAAGGTGGTTAAAGCCGAACAGCTGCATATAACCGAAACGGTATGTACTATAGCAGCAAAATATCATTGCAAAGATGATCCGTTCAGGCTACAGATCCTTTGTCCCTTGAATAAGGGCAAAGGCGGTATTATCGAGATAAACAATCGAATGCAGGCTATTCTGAATCCAAGGCCGAGAAAGTCGCTCCTTTACGGAGATAAGAGGTTCAATACAGGCGATAAGGTTATTTTCTTAAAGAACCGGCCGGATAGGGGTTATTCAAACGGTGATCTCGGTATAATCGAGGATATAGGGAGCAGCGAGATAAGGATAGATATGAACGGAACGGTAATACGGCTGCCGAGAGACAGTCTCGATGAGCTTCAGCTTGCATACGCAATAACCGTGCATCGCGCACAGGGTTCGGAATTCCCGAATGTCATCATATCCCTTCCGAAATGCGGTATGCTCAAGCGCAATATTCTGTATACAGCTGTAACACGAGCAAAACAGTCGATTACATTAGTCGCAGCACAAGGAAGTATCGAAACAGCTGTAAATAACAGCGAAGAAGGCAAAAGAAAAACCACTCTTGCCGGAAGAATAAAGGAGGAAATGATAAAAAATGCAGGTTGAAGGAACAATAGAACGCCTGTTCTTTGCCAATGACGATGCGGCGGCCGGCGTGCTGTCACTCGGTAAGCCTATACCATTTCCGGACGGTATGAGATCGACCATAAGGTTCTTTGCCAGGCTGTTCGGGGCTGAAGTCGGTGATAGAGTATCAATGGAGGGAGAATATGTAAATACACAATATGGATACCAGCTGCAAGCAAGTTCAGCAAGGATATACACAGACGGGATCGTGGATATAAAGAGCGTACTGCTGTCCGGCTTTATCAAAGGAGTCGGACCGGCACTTGCGGAGAAAATAGTGGTGGCATTCGGCGAGGATACGGAAAGAGTCGTAAGTACAGACTGGGAAAGACTTGCGGAAGTACCCGGGATAACGCTTGATAAAGCTAAAACCATACACAACTGCTATAATCAGTCATCTACCGTCCTGGAGCTTATCTCCTTCTTCGGCGGTGAAGCTACCCGAAACCAGATTAATACGATATACAAGAAATACGGAGACAGAGCGGTCGAGACTATTCAGAGAAACCCCTACCGTATTATCGAGATAGACGGGTTTGGTTTCAAAAAGGCTGACGAGCTTGCAAAGAAGTCAGGCATAGACGCAAATGATCCTATGAGAGTCAAAGCGGCTATATATTATGCTATGGAAACAGTCTGTGAGGAAGGTCACTGCTACTATAACGTGAACAGTGTAAGAAAGAAGGTAAACGAGCTGGTAGAAGGCATCACGGTATCCGACGATGTCATAGCCGACCAGATAGCGCAGATGATCAACAGCGGAGATGCGGTATTGGTGGATAACGACAAGCTGTATCTCACCAATCTGCTCAACTGTGAAAAGGTTTGCGCGGGTTTCGTGAAGAAATGCCTGAAAAACCATTACCGCTTGTACGACGAAAAGAAAGTCAACGACGCGCTCGATGAATCGGAAAGACGAAATGGGATATCTTACGAGCTGCGGCAGAAGAACGCGGTACACAATGCGCTGAAAAACAGTATCTCTGTTGTGACAGGAGGCCCCGGTACCGGAAAGACGACGGTAATAAATGCGATAATCTCGGCTTTTATCGCTTGCGGCGGTAAGAAAAGCAACATTCATCTTGCCGCACCTACGGGAAAAGCATCACGGCGAATGAAGGAATCCACCGGGCTTGAAGCTACGACGATACATCGTATGTGTGGTTGTAACAATGACAAGCTTCAATTAGAGGATTTTGAGAGCTATCTGTTTGTCATAGATGAGTCCTCTATGATCGACATCTTCCTTGCCAGTAAGATGTTCAGAACGATAGACTGCAATTCGAAGTCGAAAGTCTGGGTAGTGCTTATAGGAGATGTGGATCAGCTCCCTCCGATCGGACCGGGCTGCTTGTTCAGAGAACTGGTAGATTCTCCGATCGTACCAACGACCACTTTGCTGTTTACTCACCGATTTGGCGGCGCAATAGCAACAAATGCCGATCTTATCAAGAAAGGCCGCGGTATCAAGTATTTCTCGTTCGGTTCTGACTTTGTCTTCGCAGAACTACCGAAAGAAAGTACGGGAGATGCGGTCGTGGAAGCATACCTTGAGGCTGTGAAAGCATCATCGGTAAAGGATGTTCAAGTCATAGTTCCGATGAAAACGAGAAGTAATACGGGTTCAAACGCCTTGAATATGATCATAAGAGAAAAAGTTAATCCTGATGACGGTTCAAAGACTTTCAAAGTTACCAAAACCCTTGAATTCCGTATAAATGACAGGGTTATGCAAACCAAGAATGATGATGAGAGGGATGTATATAACGGGGATTGCGGCAGCGTAACGGAAATATATGACGCATACATGGTCGTGACTTTCGACGACGGTCGAAAAGCGGAGTATACTGTCAACGAAGCTAAAAACCTGACGTATTCGTATGTCATAACGATCCATAAGGCGCAAGGCACAGAGCAGAAAACGGTCATTACCTGCTTCACCTTTGAGCATTATATAATGCTGCAGCGCAATCTGTTGTATACAGCAATAAGCCGAGCGAAGGAAAAGTTGATAATGTTCGGAGAAGCAAAAGCAGTAGATATGGCTATTCGAAAGGTGTCAGCGGTAAACAGAAACTCTCTTCTGAAACGCTGGATGATACAGGAATAACAGCACCTATAACAAACGTCCGTCGTAGAAAAGACGGACAATCGTGACATCCTCCCCCGCCTGTAGAGGCGGGGGCTTCCCGTCTACGGCAAGTTTGGTTCTCGTTCGATAGTACAAATGCACTAAGCATAAGCGAGCTAACCCCGTGTGTCCCACGGTTATTTTTTACGGCTACGCAAAAACTATCCGCATACCCTCATTCCTGATATTTATTGCAGCATTTAAATCTCTGTCATGATGTGTGCCACATTCAGGGCAGTCCCATGCTCTTATGCTGAGATTTTTTGTTTCCTTGTTTACATACCCACATATCGAGCAAGTTTGACTACTTGCAAAGAATTTATCTACTTTTACAAGCTTTTTGCCCTGTTCTTCAAGCTTATACTTCAAAAAGGTCACAAACATTCCCCAACCATTGTCGGAAACAGATTTACCGAAATTAAGACTTTGCGACATTGCTTTCATATCAAGGTCTTCAACACATACACAGTCGTAGGCATTGGTTATCTGTCTTGACTGCTTATGAAGGAAATCTTTACGCTGATTTGCAACTTTCTCATGCAGTTTTGCGACTTTGATACGCTGCTTATCTCTGTTTTTAGAACCTTTTTGCATTTTCGACAGCTTTCTCTGTTCTCTTTTCAGTCGTTTTTCTGCTTGTCTGTAATATCTTGGATATGCTGGCTCATTGCCGTTACTGTCTTTGTACAACTCATGCATGGAGAAGTCAAGCCCCAGAAAATCATACATTTCCTGTTTTTGTACTTGATTTTCATACTCAAACAGTATGCTTGTGTAGTATTTGCCGCTTGGTGTTTGACTGACTGTGACCGATCTCAAAGTATAATTACTTGGTATGTTTCTATGTTGTTTTAACTTGACTTGTCCGATTTTCGGTAGTTTCAAATAACCATTGGATATAGATATATTACCATTGATGCAAACGGTCGAATAGCTGTTTTGGTTATACTTCTTGGATTTGAACCTTGGAAATCCTGTTTTTGGCTGTTTAAAAAAATTCTGAAACGCAGTATCTAAGTGACGAAGTGACTGCTGTAAAGATATGCTGTCAACCTCTTGCAAAAACAGATACTCATCTTTTTTCTTCATTTCAGCTAACTCCTTTGCGCAAGAAGCATATGTCAAAGTTGTTTTGTCATCTTCATACTGTTTTATTTTTCTGTCAAGCCAATGATTATACACCAATCTAACGCAACCGAATGTCTTAGCAAACAAGACTTGCTGTTCTTTATTCGGATATATTCTGAATTTATAAGCCTTGTTTGCCATTTCACTCACTTCTTTCTTCTATCTTTTTGCCCTTGATTTTCAATGTATTTCTTAATTACCTCTATTGGTGCACCGCCTGTTGTAAGCAAGCAAAAACTTTGACTCCAAAAGTATTCTTTCCATAACTTCTGCCGTATTTGAGGAAATTCCTTCTTCAAAAGCCTGCTGCTTGCGCTTTTGTAGGCATTTATGAATTTGCTCATCTCTGTATTCGGATGTGCCTTGAATAGAATGTGAACATGGTCTTTATTGTGATTCCATTCTTCCAAAGTGATATTGTAATTTGGAGCAATATACTCAAAAATTCCTTTTGCTCTGTTTGATATATCATCATCAAACACTTGTCTACGGTACTTGACCACAAGTACAAGATGATAGTGCAACAGGAACACTGAATGCGCATTACTATCTAGTTTCACAGTATTTCAGCCTTTCTTAATTCATTCGACTGAATATATTATATTGTATTTTTTGTTTGTTGTCAAGTACATTTGTTAAGCTGGGGACGCAATTCATCCCCCACCTGAGAGGTGGGGGTCTTCTTGCTGAAAGAGGATAAATCCCAGCCATGGGGCGTGGCATCCGATCTGCTGATGGGATTCTTCTGCGAGGTGGACGGAGATACCGACATACATATGGACGACAACGAGCTGAAATACGCCGCATGGCTGCGCCCTGAGGAGATAGAACTCCAGCCGAACAATTACAGCCTTACCAACGAGATGATGAACCTTTTCAAAGATGGTAAGTACCCAGCATCCAATTGATACGGATCAGGTCTATGATTCTGGGTGTAGGGTGATCCACGGGTTCTCACCCGGGAAAAATAATTTATCACAAGCTGAAATAAGATCTTTCTTGAACGAGAAAGGTCTTATTTTTTGTGATGCGGGTAAAATTCGCCAATCGCCAATTGCGTTATCATAATATCCATAGAAGAAAATCGAAAGGAATTCTTGCTATGGCAAACTTAGTAAAAAAGAAAATGAAGAACACCGGGAAAGCTCGCAGTACAGCTAAACCCGACATACTCGGCTTTGACGAGAACGGAAAACCTATAAAAGCCAAGAAACCTATGAAGAAAGGTCCTCTGGTGGCATTTGGCTTTGTGGCAACAGTTTTGGGTACAGTATATATACCCGCTATGTTCCCAACGACCAAGCCGCCGCTCTCCTATTCCGCTCTCGCAACAGTAGACAAAGAGATGATACGCACCGGACAGGCGTATTTCAACACGTATCCCGATGAGGATTTTGACGGCGACGGGCTTTCCAATGCTTTGGAGACTATGTATAAGACAGACCCGTACCTTAAAGATACAGACGGAGACGGCCTTACGGACTATATTGAGATATACTCGCTCAATACAAGCCCTATCCAATGGAACAATAAGCTCCAGTCATATATTTCGTCCATCGACGCTTCAAACGGGAATGCGACCGGTACACCATATAAGATAGGAAATGTAGTTCTCTGGGCTGACAACCTGTACAGTAAGACTTACGGTGGGGTCGTGAAGACTCCGGATGGCTACGAATTCTCTAATTTCTCCGGCTGGGCGCAGTTTCCAGACACCGGACACGCATATCAGTATATAGACGGTATCCACAAGGAATTGCCGTACAATCCCGACAGTAACGCATACCACATTAATGGCAGCGGCAGGATCGTCTTTTTCACGGATAACATGAAGAAATACTATAAGCTGGATGTTTTCGGGGATATATCTTATCTCGAAAACGGGACGATTTGGCAGGTATTCGATTTCTTACTGCCGGATTACGGCAACAACGGCTTTTTCAAGTGCTACCCTGTGATGGAATGTGACAAGATCGGCGTAAACAGACAGGATACAATCCTTGAGATAACCGTCCCGCCATATGAGCTCAAGCCGGAACGCTTTGCTATGAACAGCACATCGCTTGAAGATATTGCAAAGGTCTATTCTTCCATAAATAACGGAAAGACTATAGCAGCATCGCTGTATCTTGATAATTACGGCGAAACACTTGTGGTCATTTACGGTTATACCTCCGAAGGTGATCTTCTTGCAGCAGACCTTGCTACCCAGAAGCCTGTCGGGATATTGTCTGTAAATGAGAAATGCGGTAGGACTCTTAATGCCGAGGGTGTTGTGGAGCTTGACCAGTGGTTTACTTTCAGCTGTGCAGGATACAGCACGAAGAACCACTCAAAGCTGGTATTCTTGTTTGACGAGACCGGCAGCTATGACGGTACTCCTTTTGTTCCCGCCTCCCAGGAAGAAGATAAAACAGAAGAACAGCCAGAAGAGACGACAGCGGTGACAACCAAGACTTCCGCTCCGGAAGAAACAGTTACTGAGGCAGAAACTACAGATGCTCCTGTAACTGAGGAAGTATCAGATATTTCGACAACAAACGACACAACACAGCCTCCGGAAGAAACAAGTGAAGACGAAACAGGTGTTCCTGCAGAGACAGAAGGCACATCAGCCTCCGAGGAGGATGAACATCCCGCCGAGACAACGGCAGAAACAGAAGAAGTTCAAACAAGTGTGCCTTTCGACTTTACGTCTTTCTAAAATTAATCTCCCGTTATCATAATAGAAGTACGGATATTATGATGACGGGAGGTGTACCGAATGTATTATGACATATCCGCTATCAAGGACCGAATGAATATATGCGACACTTGCGACAATCTTGGCATACAGAGGAAACGAAGCGGCGCGAACTTCAGTATACCGTGTCCTAATCCTTCCCATTTTGAACACAAGCACGACAATTGCTTTGTCTTTCCCGATTCGGGAAGATTTCACTGCTTTTCCTGCGGCGCAACGGGAGATCTGATCGGACTTATAATGACATACCGAGGATACTCCTTCGGAGACGCTGTAGAGTACGCGGCTGAAATGTCCGGGTGTGGAGCTGATCTGACAGGACGGAAGAAAAAGGATATTCTTCGCTTCCTCACTTTGGATGAATGTGAGTTCCTCGGAATACATAACGAACCGGTCTATTCCGTAAAAACTATCGCCGACTATCATCTTTCCGATGAGGAGCTCAGCAGTAAGAATGGATACTGGGATACCGACGGCAACAGCTATGCTTTCCTGGAATGTACAATACCCAACCCTTTACGCCTATTATGGGAAAAAGACCCCAAATCGTATAAAGAGCTTATCCGCAACAAGGCATACGAGCGCATCGGAGTATATCGCCAGATCGGAAAAGGGCTGAAGTATGATGTAAGCGAGTACCTGAAGAAAGCCGCTGACCTGTTTATGGGCTTTGGCGGCATGTATGACTCTCGTAAAGAAGAGTGTATAGAATACTTATAGCGGTTCTTTCATTCGGTAAAAATGGAGAGGCGGAAAAATCCCGCCTTTTCCATTTTCGTTATCATAATAGGTTTGAATGACAGCATTATTTTGATGATTATATCCAAATGCGGAGAAAATTCATCAATCGCCAATCTTGTTATCATAATATAGGCAGGAGAGAAAAATGAAATATGTAAGACCGTATACAGTTATACTTGCTACAGCGTTGATCTGTTCAGCGGGATGCACCCCAATCGGCTCAACAGTCGATACCGATGACGGATACTACACTGAAATCAGAATGTCTGAGCTTGAGTATCGAACATTTTTGGCCAAGCAGACATCATCTATTCTCAGTATGCTGGTATCTCACGCGGCTTTGGCTGAAAACCTGGCTGATGATGAGTGCGACAAGAATATGGAGATCAGTAGTGCGGATGTCACTATTGGAGCCATCGAGGGAGCCTATAACGAAATACTAGGCATCGGTGCAGCGTCCGATTATGATATGATACGCGACAAACTGCTTTCTGTACTCGAACGCACCAGAGAACATGTTGTACAGTATAAGGAGATGTTATCGGCAAAAGACAAGATCACAAAGGAAGAAGCCGAGAAATACGCGGAAATGTTCAAGAACGACCATACCGCGCTTGCGGCTTTCTGAGGGCAACACTATGGCAAAGGAAAATTTTGTATTACTTTCCGGACAGATCTATCGGGATCCTACGGTAGTGTCGGCGGACGACGGAACGCTTCTTAAAGCATATATGATAATGAAGACGATCCGACGGCATTATGTAAGGGAGAATATTGCGGAAGTCAGCAGCAACAGGACATTTGACTTCGTACCGATAGCCTCTTTCTCTCCGGAATGTATCAAGACGATCAAAACGATAAGAGCGAATGACATTGTACTGCTCCGCGGTGTTTACACGACAAAGCCAAACATTAAAAAGTGCTTCTGTTCCGTGTGCGGCGAGGAGATCGTAAGTCAGGGCGTAGTGACATTCATTACACCTATATTTATTCGTGTTATCGACAGAGCCAAATGTGCCGAAGAACCCAATGGTTTTGATATTTTGGACGGCTTGACTAAGCTGAAAAGCCATGCGGAAATAAGCAACTGTGTAAAGATAATTGGTAATCTGTGCCGTGAACCGGAAAGAGTTAATACGCAGAATTTCACCATTACACAATACCAGCTCGCTTCCAACCGCAAGTTTCTCATCAAAGAAGACGATCCCGAAGCCAAAACCGATTATCCGTGGGTCAAATCCTACGGAGCGCAGGCCGAAATGGACATTAACGCATTGCATACCGGCTCTATGGTATTTATCGACGGTTGTATACAGTCGAGGCGAGTACCGGTAACTCGTGTATGCAGCAAGGGGCATGAAAATATTGTCGAAGATCTTGCGTGCGAGATAGTTCCTTACTCTGTTGAGTATCTCGCAGACTGTGTATTGCCGGAACCCGAAGAAAAAGAAGAATAGAGGTGCTGCCGTGAGTAATCTTCTTGAAGACAGGCTCGGCGAGAAATATGGAAAGAAGCGTGGTATAGAAAGAAAACAGCTTGAAAAGCATAAAAAGACCGTTAAGTTTTCAGAGCTTGAAAAAGCCGTATTTGATGAAGACGATTTTGAGCGGGATTATGACGAGATCGACTTAACTGAGGCCAGACAGTACGAGCGTAACAAATTGAAGCGAAGTATTGCATCCAGAGCCGGTAAAGCCGTCCTTGTACTCCTTATCTCATATACTGTCTTTCTTACTTATGGTATAGCGATCACGGATTATATCTACGACGAACGCGGCAATGTCGTGCCTTTGGTAATGAGTGTAGATGACATTGAATGCAAGCGTGAATTCGAAGATTTCTCCGCGTATTATTACAGCATCAGAGAACTGTACGAAAAGATCCTCCTTCTTGATGATATTCTTGCCGGAGCAGATGACAGTACGGATTATGTCTCGCTGTCGAGTGAATATGAACAGCTGCTTGACACTGTCAGTTATATTGTAATACAGCTTGAAGCCTATTCACCCGCATCAGCTTACAGACAGACCTACGAAATGATGACAGAACTTATTAAAACGGATATTGCCGTCTATTTGCAGAACATATCGGCTGCGCTTGCAAAAAATGATTCCGATAAATGGCAAAAGGCAGTAATAGACCGGGAAAATGTTCTTGTCAAATTCAGTAAGGTCACCGGAAATCTATTATCTATCGGCGAGACAGTCAAGGGCGTTAGCACAGCGGATATTTCTGGATGGAACGCTCGAGACATAATTACAGCAGAAAGGGATCAAAATGTACAGCAACAGTGAATACAGCAGTCTGCTTGCACAGCTGAACCGTGCCAATGCTGAAATAATGAACCTGAAAGACCAGGTTCGGTATTACCGCGAACATAAGGAAGAGCGAGAGGCTGAGATCAAGCGCGACAACGGATTTATACGGTCCTTTTGTGAGAAAGTGCTTTCTAAAGACAGTGACGAAATGGTCACCGGCAGAGAATATTCGTGGAGCAGTCTGTCAATCGATATGCTCATCGAAAAGGCTGAACATAGCTATGACAAGCATAATCGTGAAAGAACCAAGCTTCTTATGAAACTTGTCGATCTAAACGATGATAAAGATTGTAAGATCAAATCGCTGATGGAACAGCTTGAACAATTCGAACACATGTATGGCAACAGAGGTGATGAAGAGGAAGAAAGCGAATCTGATCAAGTTGCGCCTCAAACGGCCGATGAGGTGAAAGCAGCTTGTGAGGAGATCAGGATAGAGAGCGAGGATATGACTAATGATATGATCGACTCGGTTGTCGATGCAATAAAAATAAACGAGTCAGTTAATATCACGTCTCCTCCGGTGCCTATCTCGGAACCGAGAGAAAAAATAGAACGAATTAAGAAGGAAAAAAAGAAAATCAAGGAATCTTCAAAGATCGCAGTCTTAGATATTACTGAAAGCATAAATAAAGTGAATTCGATAATGAAAGAAATCATAATCGTTATCGGTGAAACCGGTATGTCAGTATATACCGAGATACTGGATGAGGTGCTTAATAGGATTGGGGACACTTTGTCTTCTGATTTCAAAGATAAACAAGTCAGAAGACATTTCAAGTTTCTCGAAGATCAACACCTTATCCATAAAGATTCTATAACTACTCCACTGAAAGGAATAGTTTGTCTTGCAAGGCTAACAGCGATAGGAGGAATGATATACAAAGAATTTACAGGCAAAACAGCTGTTACGGCTGAAAAGGATCTGGTCATACAGGAACACGATAACCTTGAGCACGGTTACGGTATAAAGGAATTTGCGGAAATACTTGAAAACTGTGGGAAGTACAAGAATGTATGCTGGATGAACGGCAGAAAGAAAATTGAGCTGAAGAACGGTTCTTATGTTATTCCGGACATAATAGCCGAAAAAGAGAAGCACACCGAATATTTCGAATACGAACGTGCGACACACTCTTTTCCGGATATGAGAGTCAAGCTCAATAAGCTGTCTTCGTTGACCCAGTATATAAATATTGTTGCACCCAAAATAGCACAAGTTAAAACTCTGCTTGAAGTCGTGCAAAAGTGGGCCGAAGAATCAGAGATACCTCGCAAGTGTTTTGTTAGATTAAGTACGGTAAAGTACTATTCTGATTCCCCCGGGACCTACAAGGCATGGATGTATGAGTATGATGCGGAGAATAAGGTCCTTAAATCCCTAATTCCACAAAAAGACGCCCCGAAAGAGGTGATCGAATGATACAATCATTTGGCGCATATAACGAAAATGCGCTTAACCATCTTATCTTTCTGATAAGGTCTAATTTCAGCATACTGCTTATTCTTCTTTGTACGGGTGCATTCGTCTTCCTTTATCTTAAGGAAGAGGTGCTGATGTCTGTACAGGAGGAGCAGAATATCGTTTAAGCGGAGGTGTAATCCAATGAAAACGAAGCAGAGCGAAAGGATAACATACAAAGAGCGTATGACCGGGCAGGATCTCTCAAAGTATGCCAAGGCTATATGCTTTCCTCTCGTCGCTTTTGCGGCGGATATATGGACAATATCCAGTTTTCGAGCTTTCGGTACCGAGCTGATCGCTCCGCTTTCTGCCGGAATATGGGTATCCGGTCTCATAACCGGGATAATACTGCCGTCTCACAGGCGCACGACCCTGAACGAAACTGTTATAGCGCTTGTGGGATACAGCGTACTGCTTATGGGGCTTAGATATGCGCTTCAGCTCATTTCCGGTGTATCCACAGAGATGCTCATAGCGTCTTACGGACAATTGGTTTCGCTGACAGGCGGAAGCGCGGTTCAGGGGTATATCCAGAATATCTTGTGGATATCCGCTATTATGGTGCCTTTAGGGTTTATAGCTATGCAAGCCAAGAAATTGGTGCAGTTCAAACGCTTGTCAGCTAAAAACAAGGCACTTGACAGGATTCGCTCCATAAGAGAAAACACGAAGTAAAGGGGGCAGATCATGATAACATCGGCAGATATACGAAGGATTATCACTTCGAGACAGCATATCGAGCCTTCGGATGATTTCCGCATATTAGATTCGTGGACGGAGTATTCATCAGGCGGGTCGAGATCAGGTCCCGAACAGACAGTTGACTATATTTGCTTTGAACTTGAGGTTGCCGACCCTATTACCGGCGAAACATCACACATTTTCAAGGCTATTCAGTTCTGCAGAGTACGCCGCTTGCCTAAAAGCGCAAAGGAGTCCCGCAGTCTTATGGATATGCACACACAGGTCTTGTCTTCCGTTTGGGAAAATGAGATCAATTTTGTGACGGTCATAGCGAATATTATGGAACCGGTCCCGATAGGACTGTTGTTCCTCTACGGCGTTCAAGGCGTAGGCAATGATATTGAAGAAGCCAAAAGGAACGCACATAATGACTTCCTCGGTCTGATCGGCGCTTTGCAAGGAACTTACCGAGTTCTTGAGCTAAGTATGCTCACCAATGATGAGAGCGCTTGGCTGAAAGAAAAAATGTTCAATATGAAGTACATCACCGCTGTCCGCGGGATACCGAAATCGCACAACGAGGGTGTAGATGTCTCAAAAGGTGTCGGAAACTCAAAATCCCTCGCTAATCCGGACGGTCAGGCTACTCTTGAGGAGCTTATAGTCGGCATGGTGGACTATGAGTATGTAATAGAGATCATCTCTACTCCCGTATATACGGACACTCTCAAGGCGTGGTCGCTGCGGACTGAGCAGGATATGACGGATTGGTACGGGCAGCTGCAAGGAACAAGGGGTTATTCCTTTAACCTTAGCATTCCGATGATGTATATGGCAAACCAGAGTACATCGAGTGGCTGGTCACAGGCATACACCGACGCGGAATCGGTATCGTACAATGAAGGAACTTCCTTCACAACATCTTATGGCGAAAGCACCGGAACAGCTCTATCGGAGACTTTCGGCACATCTAGCGGACACACTGACGGAATATCGAGCGGCGAATCCGTTTCTTTTTCACATTCTGTTTCCGAAGGAGATACGGTAGGTCATACGGAAGGTACAACGGTCGGGCATACCGAAGGTGTAACTGTCGGAGATACGATAGGACATTCTACAAGCTATTCTGAGGGTATCACCGAGGGTGAGACTCACGGTATTACACACGGAACAACAGACGGAGTTACAACGGGCGTTACGGACGGCACTACTGTCGGAACAACTTTAGGCCATACCACAGGACACTCCGAAGGCAACTCGGTCACACATACAGTCGGTAATTCTTATGGCGAGTCATTCGGTACATCACATTCAAACAGCGAGAACTGGGGCAGCTCACATTCCGACAGCGTAAATACCGGGACAAGCACTAACCATTCTCAGTCGGATTCGGCTTCATGGAGCGACAGCTACGGTTCAAGCTCCAGTCACGGTACATCCCATTCGACATCAATGTCGAATTCCGAAAGCGAGTCGTTTGGCACCAGCCAGAGCGAGGGCTTTTCGGAATCTGTAAGCAGTTCACATTCAAACTCAAGCAACTACGGACAATCGTTCGGAAGAAGCGAGAGTACATCACAAGGCAATTCATCCGGCTTTACTACCGGTCATACGAGCGGCACTACCACAGGGTCAAGCTATACCCATTCCACCGGGACGAGCCAGTCGGATACCGTTGGAACTTCTACGGGTCATTCTACGAGCAATTCCCATTCAACGGGTACAAGCAGCAGCTCGAATTATGGTACAAGTCATTCGGATAACCATTCCGACAGTACCGGTACAAGCAATTCAAACGGATGGAGCCACAGCAACAATCAATCCGATACCCATTCCGACAACCAGTCTAACAGCGCCGGATACAGTGTCGGTCAGAGCACAACCTCAGGCAGTACATACGGCAACAGTAATTCGGATACAGGCGGCAGTTCGTACACCGGATCGCAGTCATCAAGCAATTCCGATACTTCATCATCGTCAACAAGCCATAGCGGATCGTCAAGCTCAAATGATACCACTTCCTCCGGAAGCAATCTCGGTGCAAATGCTTACGGATTAAGCATAGGAGCAAATAACAGCTCCTCACACGGATCCGGCACCGGCGCTTCGGATGGAACGGGAACCAGTTCATCGAGCAGCAGCGGAACGGGAGATTCCACTTCTCTCGGATATACGGACTCGCATACGCAAGGCACATCCAACAGCGAGTCGACATCTACATCCACTACCGGCAGCCGTACACAGTCATACAGTGAAGGCAGCAGCGACGGCTGGAGCCGAGGTACATCAGACGGCACTTCCGGTTCGACTTCTGACAGCAGATCGTCGAGCAACGGTTATTCAGACGGATACAGCAACGGCTACTCAAACGGCAGAAGTTCATCGGATACCAGCGGATCAAGTGACAGTTATACTAACTCCAACAGCAGAACTAACGGAATATCCAACAGTTTTTCGCAAGGAAACAGCTACAGTAATTCCGAAAGCTCGTCTATATCCAATTCCCGTGGCGCTTCCTCAAGCCGCGGTGAGACGACTTCGACATCCACCTCGATGTCACAGGGCGTTTCTTCCGGCACTTCACACGGAACAACAGCCTCGACGAGCGAAGGAACCTCCCACAGCACATCAAGTTCCATTGGCTATGGAGTAAATAACGGCACCTCGGAAAGTGTTTCCGAGAGCTTATCGCACAGTCAGGGCGGCGGGACATCCGTTTCGGACGGCTATGGAACATCCAGTTCCAGCGGCTATTCTGACGGTACTTCCTATTCCTATGGCATAAGTGACGGAACCAGTCATACCGTCTCAACGACACAGAGCGTATCTGACGGTACAACACATTCGTTTACAGACAGCTATTCCGACAGCGTTTCGGAGTCGCAGTCACGGTCACATTCGGATTCTTCTTCCCAAAGCCATTCTCAGAGCCTTTCGTACAGCGATTCGAACAGCCTGTCAAACAGCAGGACGCACGGAACATCCGACAGCACATCCCACAACGTTTCAAACAGTTCGTCGGAGAGCTTCTCAAGATCGCAGTCGGACAGCGTTTCACACAGCAGTTCGGTCAGTGACGGAAAGACTACCGGAACCAGTACGGGAAGATCATCGAGTGACAGTACAAGCGAGAGCCAAAGCAGCGGAAAGACTGATAGTACCGGAGCGAACAAATCCGTTTCAAACGGGACAAGCAGCGGAACAAGCAAAGGACGAAATAAAGGCGAATCTATCGGTTCTACCGGCGGTTTCTCAGCAGGAACGTCGTCATCAATGGGTCTCGGCCCGTCAATAGGCTACTCAAAGTCTTACCAATGGGTAGATCAGCAGGTCAAGGATATACTGGAATTGCTTGAATTCCAGAATCAGCGCTTAAAGAAAGCACTTCGCGGCGAAGGCGCTATGTATACTTATGTATATGTCGCCTGTCCGAATCTTGACGCACTTTCTACAGCTATGACAACAGCAAAGTCAACCTGGCAGAATGAATACGCTATGATACAGCCACTTCAGGTGCTTGACCTCAACGAAAACGAGCAGCATCATCTGTTATCCCGCTTTTCAGCGTTTTCTTCTGATGTTACAAGAGAAATAGTAGCGGGAGCCGAAGAATACAAGTATGCCACGGTCTTATTACCCGGAGAATTGACAGCGCTCACCCACCTTCCCCGTATTTCAGAGGGCGGTATTTATGCGAATGTCGATGATATACCGAAATTCGCTGTACCTTCGATGATGAAGGGTGCTATATACATGGGAACGATACTCTCGGCTGAACGGTATTCGTTCAATAATGGGTACTGTACTCCTTTTGACTACCGACTTAATGAATCCGAGCTTATGCACGGGATCTTCGCCGGTGCATCCAGAAGCGGAAAGACAGTCGCTGCTATCCGATTTGCCGCAGAATTATCTAAGGTCAAGCGGTCCACAACGGGAAAGCGACTCCGTATAGTATGTATGGATCCAAAGACAGACTGGCGTGTCCTTGCCAGATATGTAAAGCGGGAACGGTTCAAGTATTACTCTTTGGGGAATATAAACTTTCATCCGATTAACTTAAATCCGTGGAAGATACCGAAGAACATCTGGCCGCAGGTATGGATCGACGGCATAATAGACATCTATTGCCGAGCATATGGACTTCTCGAACGAGGAAAGCAAATGGTCGGCGAGACCGTTTACGCACTTTATGAGGAAGCCGGTGTATTCCGTGCCTGCGACAAAGAAGATTGGCGAGAAATAGTACCGGATCTGTCCAGTGTAGTAACATTTGACAAGATCTACGAAAGAATGACAAAGATAAAGGCATCCCTCGAAGACCCGACAAATTCAAAAGGAAGAGCCGGAAATGATACTCGTGACGCTTATGCAAGGCTTTTAGACCGCCTGCAGGCATTTTCAAGAGAGTTCTCGATAGAACGACGCTTGTTTTCAAACGAAGACGGCATGAGCGTTGACGAGCTTGTCGGTGAAGACGATGTGACCGTATTGGAGTCATCCGGGCTTGAGTCAACGTTCAGCAACTTCATCTTCGGAGTTATCACCAGTGGGTTTTATAAGGTGGCAAAGAGCTATGAAAAAGGATTCCTTGATAAAAGCCAGTATGAGACCGTCCTGTTTATAGAGGAAGCCAACAAGGTGCTGACCGGAAACGACAACGCAACTTCTGGCGGCAGCGGCAATATCGGTCTTCCGGGACAATCTGAATTTGAAGAAATACTTGACCAGGCAGCGGGCTATGGCTTGTTTATCTTTGCAATAACTCAGAAAATAGCGGATATGCCGTCTTCGGTGATCGCAAATTCAGGTATGATGTTTGCCGGAAGGCAGGTTCGTCCGGACGATACGGCGATAGTTATCCGAAAGATAGCTCGTGAGGAAAGGTACGAAGACCGTGATATGACAAAGTGGTTCCCTCGCGCCCCGATAGGCTGGCTCATATGTCAGTCAGCAAGAGGTTATGATTATAAAAGTGCGGAGCCTGTATTGGTGAAAATAGCGCGCCTTAATGATAATTCTCCCGATAATGAGGAGCTTAACAGTTTCTTGGCCGAGAAGGACGCAAATCGAGCGTTGTGAAAATTCAGCGAATAGCTGTTTCCGTTATCATAATTAGTGCAGAAGTGAAAACTTCAAATTTTTACATCACAGGAGGACATTATATGTCAAAGGGAAAGAAAATACTGATAGTGATCTTGATAGCCGCAATATTCGCAGCTATCGCGGGCTATGGGCTGTATGTTTACCTCACACCGCTCAAAACAACGATCTATGTGTACAACAACAATTATGATGCCGGAAAGACCATATCCGGTGACATGCTTACACCTATCGTTGTGGACAGCAGTATCGTGATAAACGGAAGAGACGCCGGCATCAATGAGCAGTTCGTGACCGCACAGACCATCAATTCGGTAATAAGCTCCGGTGATTCGCTGCTGACCAATGTTTACAAGGGACAGGCGCTTACATTATCGGATCTTAACGTAGCAAGCGGAACATCTATCGAAAAGAACATGAGAACAGACGCTATCGCCGTAAGTATCAATCTCAATAACACTACCGGTGTTACGAGCGGGCTGCGTATCGGCTCCAGAGTGAATGTTTACTCGTCCGTTGACGGTATCACATCTCTGCTGCTTGAGAACATGAGAATTATCAAGGTCAACAAGTCGGACGGTTCTTTATCGTCGGTCACAATTGAGTGTACTCAGGAAGAGGCTCTCAAGATGATCTATGCGACAGAATACACCTCGGTACATCTCGGTCTTGTCAATGCTTCAGAGTATGAGCCCATTGGAAGTGAAATCACTTACGGAACATATACCGGCAAATAATGGAGGACTATATGAAAGTAATTATAATCGACGAACGCACAGATTTTCTTAACTATGTCAAGAACAGGCTCTCGGTATGCGATGACCTTGATGTCGAGGTCATCGGCTATCTTGCGGATATGAGCACGATAGATGATTATCTCGACAAGGCGGATCTCGCTCTGATAGCAGATAACATAGCGTCAGATCCCGATTTTAAATACCCTTCTATGGATGTTTACGGGTATGAGACATCGGACGAATACAGTGAAGCTCTCTATCAGGCGGATATGGAGAATGTTGGACGGATCGTAAAACCTCGGGATATGGTCGATTTTATTTACAAGCTTGAAGATGACGGCTCCTGTGAAGAAGAACAGCCGAAACCTGTAAAGGAGAAACCGTCAAAGCCTGAAAGACCTTACCGTCCCGATAGTCATGATAACAGCAAAGGTGTTATTCGCAGCAACACTCCGCGGTCAGCCAGAAAACAGATGTCGTCTTCCCGCAATCCCCGCAGATACGAGGAAGAATATGAGGAAGACTGCTATGAGGATGACGATGAGTATGATGAAGATGCGGAAGAAACTGCCCGAAGAAAAACAATGGACAGCAAATCTCCCCAAAAGTCCCGGCAGGCATCCAAAAAACCGACGGAGCCTGCTATATCGGACTTTTCTGATGATATTCCCGAAAAAGCAAAGGTAATAACGGTATATTCAGCAAAGGGCGGAGTCGGGAAGACCACGCTCGCGTCCGAGATAGGCGCATATCTTGCTCTCACCTGCAAGAAACGCGGAAGGCTCAGATGCTGCGTTATAGATTATAACATAGACTTTGGCGATGTCACCACAACACTCGGCTTTGACGCGGAAGGCGTTAATATGGCGATGTGGGCATCTGAGATCGAAGAGCGCCGAACACAAGGCAAGTCCACCGATTACACTGCCAAGGAAATACAGGAAAACTACTTACAGCGCAAGGTCTTCGATGATAAGACAGAGATATTCGGTCTTATCGCTCCTCCTACGCACGAGGATTCTATGGATATACACGAAGAAGAGCTGTTTATCATGCTCGACAATATCGTAAGAAACGGCGGCTTCGATTATGTAATCTGTGATACCGGCAATAACACACGCGACTCGTCGATCATCGCTCTCGATTTTGCGGATTATGTCTTTATGGTGCTGACACAGGATATTTCCACGATAAACTGTAATGACAGCTTCCTTACCACTATCCGCAGGATGAAGTACGATGAATCGAGGATCCGTGTTGTAATAAACAATGTGCTGCCTTCAAAAGAGACGGCTATATCGGTACACGATATCGAATCGTTCGTTTCTTTCCCGACTGCGGCTATAATACGGCATCATTCGGATGTTATCAAGGCGAACAACCAGTCTGTACCGCTCGTATTCAGGGCTTCTCACGAATACACCAAGGAGATACGGAACATTATTTCGGTTATTATCAACGACGGCGAGGTAGTCGCAGACAGCAAGAAAGGTCATTCGCTCTTCAAGCGTAATGCCGGTGGTTCCGAAAAGAAAAGGGTGAGAAGATAATGAGCCTTATAGAAAGAAGACTTCAGAACGCTGTAAACAGTGAGAAACAGAAAGAACGCGAACATTCATCACCGAAAAGCTCATCCCTCAGGCGCACCGATGACGGAACTTCCCGCAGAAATATGCGGGAGCCTCCGTCACGAAGGTCGGAAACCCGTCCGCCGAGACTGGAAGCACATTTTAAAGATGAAGAAGAACCGGAGACTGTGTTATCCAGGAAAGATGTTATGGAATCCGCTACCTCCGCACTCCTTAAAGAACGCCTCAAAACACTTGATGAGGAGAAGCGAGCGATAGCTGAGACCGTTGACAAGGAGATAATCAAGATCACCGATGACGAACGCAAGTATGTCGATCAGGTCACGGCAGCTATCTCCGAGCGGTTCAAGCAGCAGGTCTCAAGCGCCAGTTCCATATCTACCGCACTTGCAGACGAGATAGAAAAGGCTGTTGCGATAGAGTGTGAGAGGCTTCCCGTACTTTATGAGACCCAGCAGCGCGTCAAAAAGACCGTTATATCCCAGATAATCGGACTCGGACCCCTTGACCCGTATATGGCAGACCCGAAGGTGACTGAAATAGTCGTACAGCGTTGGGATCACATCTGTATCGAGCGCGAGGGCAAGATACACCGCGTTCAGGCTACTTTTACAGACGAGCGTCACTTGCAGACAGTCATACAGCGTATTGTTCAGCCGATAGGCAGACAGATAAATGTATCAAGGCCGATAGTTGACGCGAGACTGAGCGACGGCTCCCGTGTTTGTGCCACTATCCCGCCCGCGTCTCCGGACGGAGCGACGCTGGATATACGACGATTCTTCGATGTTGCGCTCACCGGCGAGGACTATATACGTCTCGGCTCTATGAACGAGGATATGCTGGATTTCCTTCGCAAAGCGGTTCGGGCTAAATCGAGCATCATAGTAAGCGGCGGTACCGGTACGGGTAAAACGACGCTGCTCAATATGCTTTCAGGGGCTATACCGGATGATGAGCTGATAATTACTATTGAGGACAGCTGCGAGCTCAAGCTGGAATCGCCTAATGTTAGGCGGCTTGAAACGAGGACTGTTACAAGCTCCGGAAAGAACGACAACGCTATGAATGTGGACATACGGGCTTTGGTAAAGACTTCGCTGCGTATGCGCCCGGACAGGATAGTTGTCGGAGAGATAAGAGACGGAACAATAACCGATATGATCTCGGCTATGTCAACCGGTCACGAAGGTTCTATGTGTACGGTTCACGCTAACAGCGCCGTCAATCTGGTGAATGTTCGACTCCCGATGCTGTATTCTATGGCGGACGCTGCTTTCAGCGAGGAATCCGAGGCTATACAGATCGCTGAAGCAATCGACCTTATCGTACAGATAAAGCGCTATGGAAAGCTACGTGCTATACAGTCGATAACGGAAGTTACCGGTATGGAAGGTTCAAGAGTCAAGCTTACCGATATATTCAGATATGACGAGATAAAGAAAGAGTACTACGCTACCGGGTACAGACCGAGGAAGATACTCGATCGTATGCTCGAAAAAGGGATCGAGATATCCGATGATATGTTCAAATCCCGCGAAGTAAAGGAAAAAGAGAGACTTGAGTCCGAAAGCGCAGGAACGGAGGGCAATGTATGACGATAGAATCTGTGGCAAATCTTGCTTTGCCTATACTTTTCACGGTGCTTACCATACTGATGATAGGTATATCTGTGGCAATAGCGATACGCGAAAAGAAATCGACCATTACCGGCGAGCGCGAAAAAGACCTTATAGACAAGTTCGCTGACAGCAAAAAGAAACAGCTTTACGCTATTCCCGGCGCTATCAGCTTCAAAGTATATACGGTCATAATGGTCGCAGCGCCGATTATTCTCGGCGGAGCCGTTTTCCTGCTTACTCAGTCGATAATATCGGCTGTTATCGGGCTTGCGGCAGGCGTTATAGCTCCGGAGCTTATAGTAAGGCTCCAGAAGTCCAAGTCCGACAAGGATTTTGATGAAAAGTACGGACGAGCACTTAAACAGATGGCTTCCACGTTGAGAGCCGGAATGACGATCCAGCAGGCTGTTGACGATATTTGTGCCAATCCGTTTCTTGATGAACAGATAAAGGATATGTTCAGACAGATCAGCGCCGATGTGAAGATAGGAATACCCATAGCAGAGGCGTTCAAGAAGGTCTCCGATATGCGCTCGACTATCGACACCCGCGATGTCACAGCGGCTGTTGCTATGCAGTCTGAGGTCGGCGGCAGCGAAGCCGAGGTCATCGAACTGGTTGCAACGAACATAAACGAACGCATTATGGTGAGAAAAGAGATACGGACTCTGTTCACAACAGCGAAGATCACGGTCTATGCTATGGACTTTGTGCCGCCGATACTGCTCATAGGCCTTATATTCACCGGCGGCGACCTGATGAACTTCTACAAAGAAGGATTTACAGGGCTGCTGGTAATGGGGGCGATAATGCTGCTGTTCTTTATAGGCTCTTTAGTGTCTCACAAAATGATGAAGTCGGCGGATGTAAGGAGTGATTGAATATGGGAGCTGGCACATTACTGAGCGCAGGCGTTGTAGCCGTGCTTATCGGCATATCTGTGTTCGTTATTATTGCTGTCATAGGCGTTTCAGCGATCGTAAGCAAAAAAAGGATACTGAAAAAAGCCGAAACCGGCGATAAACAGCGGGATATGTATGAGGAATACATAGGTACGGACATCAAGGTCATGCTCAAAAAGGTAGGTATCGACCCGGCAGAATACATACAGGAGTGCAGGATCGCGTCAATAGAGCCGAATTTCTACGCTCTCGTGATCTGCAGGATCATCGGTATAGTATTTCTGTTTGCTGCTGTCGCTCTTATCGTAACCGGCAATACATACATCTCCCTTGTGGGCATGCTGCTGTCGGTGGTCATAATGAACGCGCCGAAGAAAAAGGCAAAAAGCATCGCAGCGGACAGAAAGGCTCGGTTTGACGCGGAGATACCGAGGTTCCTCGATATGCTCGACTCCGGGCTTATCGCTGGTATGACGATACAGAACGCTATCGAATACACCACAAGGTATCTTGACGGCGTTCTTGCCGAGGAAATGCGTATGGCGCTTGCCGAAACGGAGCTCGGCGCAAAGGACTGGAACGAAGCTCTCGTGGATGTGGCTGCGAAGTACGCCAATCCTAATTTCAGCGACTTCGCTACCGATCTGGCTACATCATACAGCAAGGGCGTATCGGTCATAGAGGCTGTTGAACGGAAGAGCAGACAGATAAAGTCCGCGAACCTGCTTACAGCCAAAGAAAAGGCTGCTGCGCTCACAAGCAAGATACTCGTACCGACTATGATGTTCAAGATGATACCGCTTATGGCGGCACTCTTAATACCGGTATTTATGATAATGGAGGAAGGAATGTTCTGATCCGTTATCGTATCTATACAAGCACGATATATTCGTGTAAGATCAAACAAATTTTAAGAAAGGAAGAGTTCAAAATGGTTAAATTCAAGAACTACGCGAAGAAATTCATCAAGGATGAGGAGGGCGCAGAGCTTATCGAGTGGGCGATAGTGGTCGCTATCGCGGCTATTCTGGTAACAGCGGCTATCGCGATCATGAACACTATGCAGGGCTCGCTCAACTCGACAGACCAGATGCTTCAGGATAACCTCGTATCGGGGCTTACGAACGCAAATGGCGGCGGCTCAGGCTCAAGCGGCGGAGAAACCGGCGGCGAAGGCTAAAATAAGGAGGCAAAACGGGCATTGAACAAACCAATGCCCGTTTATGGAAGGTTTCTTTTATCGCCGCCTACTTGCGGCGTTTTGGAAACCTTCTGTACGCCGTCCTTCGTATGCGAAAAGGAGAATTTATGACTGTAGAAATGATAATTCAGCTCGCCGTTATAGGCTATACCTTTGTTGTTATGGCTGTAGCGGCAACTTTAGATATACGAACAAGGAAGATACCGAACTGGCTGACCTTCGCCGCTGCTGTCACCGGTCTAATTTTTACATACTTCATCGACTGGCGCGAAGGCATAGTAAGAACTATAGCGATAACCGCGGTATTCTTTGCGGGCGCTACCGGATGTCTCGGCTTGGGCGACCTTAAGCTGTTTATGGCTCTGACCGCTCTTCAGGGTCTGCTCCCCTCGCTAATATCCATATTTATCGCGTCATGCTCGCTGCTTATCGTAAAGGTCATCAAAGGCAGATATGCCGTAGATATGCGACGTCTGAAAGACACTGACAAAGCCGCCGAGGGCGAAAGAGTGCCATTCGCACCGTATATGCTTCTCGGATATTGCGCGTATCTTGCGTATTTCGTGATAGATACGCTTGTCTGAAGGAGGAGAATATGTTGAAGAAAGTGCTTAAAAGGTTAAAAAACAGGCGCGGCTCCGCCGAGATCCTGTCCTTTTGTGTCATGTGTCCCTTCGTTCTGTACCTGATACTTGTATCGCTTAATGTGTTTGCGTATATACGAGCGGGACAGATTGCGGAGTACTGCGCTTATGTAGGCGGAAGAGCTGCCGTGGTGACGACGCAGGATATAGGGGCGGATACGGATCACAGGCTCGCCGCCGCTCAGGGAGCAGCAAATGCTGTTGTAGAGCAGACAATGGCTGTTGACGGATACAGGCAGTCGGCTTCCGCAGACCTCGAAGCAAAGCAGTGGCACGGCGAATTAAGGCTCGTAGAGTCGGATTCCGCGTGGACAAAGGGTGTACTTGCCGAATATACGGTAACAATGCGTACCGTGAGCTTTATCGGTACTACACCGAGGACTGTACAGGCTTCCATTGTGATGATGATCGAAACTCCCGTTGATTCCGGCAACGGCGTGATCAGAGCGGGGTGAGACCATGAAAAAGATAGATTGGCGTGAAGGCAGCGGAATGACGCTTATGATGATGTCCGTATGGCTCATCATACTTACCGCTTTCTGCGTCGTTGTAGAGATAGGCGGTAAATATGTCTGTGCTGCCGCTGTGCAGACAAAGACAGACGCGATAATAGAAGGAGCCTCTGTCGCAGCAGATACCGGCATCATCAATTCCTATGACATAGATATTGTCACGAATGATTATAAGGACAAGACCGAGATCAGCGGCAGAGATGCCAAAGAAATGGCGGATAAGATATATGAGGCCAACAAGCTGGAAATGCCGGGACTTGTAAACAGCTATACATATTCGTGCAATGCTCTTGCGCCATGCAACGGATATCAGCAGTTAAGCTATAACCAGAGATACTTCACCGCTGTCGGGAGAGTTGAGGGCAAAAACATCTTCAATCTCCTGCCAAGACCCACATACAGGATAGACGGAGTCGGAACCGTGTACATAATAGGGTCTGAAACGCCTCTGGAGGATTCTGTCCGCTTTTCGGATATGTACCCGAACGATCCGAGAATACCCATTTCGGCGCTCACAAGCAATACCGGCACTACTTTGCTTAACGCTTATCAGTATGTCCCCGGTACAAGCCTGTGGGAGTCATACAAGGGGCAAAAGCTGAACGATATTGCCGACAACCGGAGCGCAGCGCTCTATGCGGCTGTTTTAGACCAGTTCGGACTCGGTGAATACCAGACAGCGAGGTATGTTCAGTCCGAGTACGCGCAGTACGACATACATCAGTTCGTGGACGATTATGTGTACGGCGGTCGCGGCAATGCGGTATCCCTCACGGCTTCCGATACGCTGTTATGGGATATATCCGTTGCTATGTGCTGTGAGCTGCCCAGATATACCCTCAATACAGGGGCATCATCGAACGGAAGCACTTACTATGACTGGAATAAAGGTCACAAAGGAGTTGAGCTTGGAAAGATAAATATCAATGACAGCTCGCGTTTCGGCACAATAGGCTCAGTAAACGATGCTGTGGCTATGGCGAACAAGGGCTGTATCACCTTTGCCGTAAGCTCAGGCGGAACTTATTACTTCATAAGACCGACTGTGCTTGATGGTTCGGACAGTACTGACGGTTTCAGCGGGAATTCGCCGGAGTGTGCGTATACGGACGGGATAACTGGATCTAATAAGAAAAAAGTGGATATATCGGGATGCAGAATATATTACGTTAAAGGCAGTCAATAACAATACACCCGGGAATCACGTTCCCGGGTCGTCTTTTACGGAATAACAGGAGTGTTTGCTATGCCAAGATTGAAAAAAGCTGTCTCAAAGGATTTCACGACGATACATAACGCTATGGTAAAGGACAAGCAGCTCGGGATAAATGACAGGGGCTTGCTTTTGACTATGCTCTCGCTGCCGGATAACTGGAATTTCTCGATCAAAGGCCTGATGTGCATACTGCCCGACGGTTATACAAGAATATCGACAGCTCTGAAGCATCTGGAAGAGCTCGGTTATCTTGTCCGTGAGCGGATATATGAGGACGGAAAGATAGTTGATTGGGAGTACATATTCAGCGATGAGCCGATTTACAAGGACGAGGACCAAAGGAATGATTCGCCCTCACAAGAATCCGGAAATCTAGAACTTGAAAACCTAGAATCAGAAAACCTAATTCTAGGTAATCAAGTAATAGAAAACCACCGTTATAATAAAATAAACTCCAATCAAATATCAAATAATAAAATACTCTCTGATAAACAATCCGTCGATCAATCCGATAACGACGGACTGACCGACGGATATATGCTCCGACAGAAGGAATATACCGAACTGGTAAAAGCAAACATTGAGTATGAAGATTATGTTGAGTGGATAAATGGGTCAAAGGGATATATGACCGTAAAGGAGCTTGACGATATAGTCGCTATGATCGTCAGGGCTGTATGCTCGGATAAACCCGATGAAATGATCTGTGGTCAAAGGTTTCCTCGTGAGGTGATACGCTCAAGAATGCTTAAGGTTGACAGAGAATGTCTTGAAAACGCAATAGAGCAAATGAAAATGACAGATAATATACGAAATCACGAGAAGTATCTTATCAGTACGCTTTTCAACGAGGTCAACGGCAAAACTCTTAAAGACAATACCGAAGAAAGGAATGCAGAGTACACAGTACGGCGGGATATGGCCATTATAGATCAAAATCAACTACACCGTCGGTAAGCCTATAAAGCGCACCGATAACACGTAGACCGTGTTCTTCCTCGCGGTGTATCTCAAAGCTCTGCTCTATCAGATCGACGCTGTGACGGACATTCAGCCAGCATGCTCTGTAATCGTCCTTTTCGTCGCCGATAGCGGTCTTTATTTCATCGGTAATGAACTTTATGTAGCCTTCAGGATCATGGTTTATTGCGGCATCAACAGCTCCGCAATGATCGTGACCCAGTACAACGACAAGTCTTATCCCGAGATGCTCGGCGGCGTATTCGATAGAGCCGAGCTGATGATCGTCTATGACATTTCCGGCAACACGGATAATAAACAGATCTCCAATTCCCGCGCTGAAAATGGACTCGGGTATCACTCTCGAATCGGAGCAGGTCACAATTACCGCGTAAGGCTGCTAACCGTTTTCGCAGGTATGCTTTCTTATTTCGGGTGATATGTCTCCACATCCGGTTTTTGATGAAAGATACTTTTCATTTCCTTCTTTGAGCCTCTGTAGCGCCTGCTTTGCACTAACTTTATATTCAAGTTTCATGATCGTTCTCCTCAATACAATGATAGGTGTTGTAGCACCAATGTTTTGATAGTATAGGTCTCATTTTAATAACGAGATAGAGTGTAACGAGGTCCTTCCTCACCGATAGTCCCCGTAGGGACGAAACCGCACTTTTCGAGCACTCTCTGAGAAGCATTGTTATCTGGATCTGTCTCTGATTCCAATGCATTAACTTCCGGCTGTTCCAAAGCCCACTCCGAGACGGCTTTTACTGCTTCGGCAGCATAACCGTTATTCCGGTATTGTTCGGAAATACCATATCCGATCTCAGCAATACCGTTCGGATCAAGTCCCTTGAAACACAATTCTCCGATATGTGTACCGTCTTTCAGCTCGATCATCCAGATCGCATACCATTCCCATTGATCCGGGTGATCTAAGCAGCCATTCAGCATTTCTGTATAAGCAAGCTGAAGAACATCAACAGTTTGTGATTTTATGAATTGTTCCATTTCCTCTTTAGAGGCGACATGGATCTTCAAACGCTCGGTTTCTACCACTATATCTTTCATTTTTCTCCCACCCAATGATTGCAAATAGCCGATAGAAAACTCTATGGCATAACTGTCATTTTGTTTCTAAATAATACTCTTCTGAATTTGTGAATTCGTAATCCGGTTCGGTCGCACAATCAATGAATTCGAGTTCACCAAAAACTGCATTAGTCATTATTTCGTTTTCTTTTTTTACTTTTTTTCTTTTTTGAAAAACATAACTTAAATTCCTTTCATTTCATCATTATCTTCATTCAGCAAGTATAACACAGTAGGTCTGAATCCTTCTGCGACATTATCTGCGTTTTCTTTAAGAATTGTGTATGGACCTTCGGTATAGGCTTCCAGCAAATGAAGCGCTTCCTCGGCAACGCCCGTATCGCTGTCGTAAACGACAACCTTCTGTAAAAGCTCTTTCAGTGGTTCATACAAAGACGAAAGATCCTTTTTGTAGTAGGGATCCATATACCAATCGAGATAGTATAGCAATCTTTCTTTTGCGTGGATGTCAGTGCCAGTCAGGACAGCTTCTATCTCTTCTATTCCGGCATCTACTGTTTTAAACTCTTTTTCGCCGTAATGGCAGTCAAATTCATTGCTCATCTGCTACCTCTGTTGCTTTTTTCGTTTTAAGATTGCAGTCGGGATAATGTTACATTAAACCGTACATAATCAATCCGATCACTTTTTCAAAAGAAATGCACTCTGCGTATCTTTTGTTCCAGATAAATTCATTATAATACTTATAAGTCATTTCGGCAGACATGAAACGATTATCAAATGTACTGTTGGTGTTTTCCGGTACTATCATTTTAAAGCCGTGTTCAAATCCGGCTTTGATATTTGCGTCAATGCAATACTCTGTCTGAAGGCCTATAATAACAATGGTGTTTTCATTTTTCCGCTTTAAGTATTCTAAGAGACCGGTGTCTCTGAAAGCACTGTTTACACATTTATCAAAAATAGCCTCATTGTGAGCAGGCTTGAACTCGTCATATATTTCAAACCCGTCATTGCCTTTTGTAAGTTCGCAGCCCGGACCGTCATCATGCCTTACATATATGACTTCAATGTTATTTTTACGGGCAGTATCAATTATCTGCTTAACATTTGAAACAAACAGATCATAATTATATAGTTTGTTATTTACGATTGCTTTTTGTGTGTCAACAACTAAAAGTACCATAGAATCATCTCCTGATTTGCGATTTGTTATATCGGCTCTTAATCTGTTGCCGATACGAGCATCACTACATATCTGTCCACGCTTTTGTCATAGATGCTCCAGCAGCATGCACCGTACCATTCGTGCCCGTCATCAAAATAATCTGACCAGTCAGTCGTCCATTCATATATATCAAGTTTATCCGTACCGTTTGGAAACAGGACTTCGTTCACTTTTTTGAAGTCCTCCGGGTTGTTTCTTCCGCCATGTATCGGCTGCATCAGCGCATACCAGTATGGAACTGTCGTGCCAAAATTATTGCCATTCGGCTTCCATTCGGCATCATAAGTAACGTTGCCGTAATGATCAGTCTTTACAATATTCGGGTAGTAGAAAAACTCGCTCGGATCCAGCGGTTTTGAATATGCCTTTTTTATATCATAGGTCACCGGATGCAGTTGATCAAAAACAGTGATCAAGGCATCTCTGTGAGATTGCAAGCCGTCATAGGGCTTATTATCCGTTAAAAGATGATAGTCAACCTCTCCGACAAAATGAGAATCGCTGTCCGGATCATATTGCTTTACAAAATCATAAAAACAGTCATTTTCTATTTCGCGCATAACACACCTGAAAATTCCGATCTGCACGGGTGCAAATCTGCATAAGATATGAGTTGCCACCTTTAAAATATTATATCATATCGCAATAAACGTGTCAATCAATTTTCAAGGTATGATCTATCTTTAACTCGTTGTTATCATAATTAAGATATATCTCTAAAGAAGAAAGGAGTGATCGTGTGAGAAGATATGAAGCTAAAAGGCTTGCAGAAGTATATTCTTCGCTTACCAGAGCATCTAATCGTATAGACAAGCGTGTTCTGTACAAGAAGATCTCTGACTTTGTAAACGAGAAGATACCTCCGCAGGAATTTGTAAGGTATATCGAGGAAGAAAAGAAGGATGAACACGGCGCATACGCTATCAGCCTGCTCGAACAGTGCATAATGATAGCTTGCGGAAATGCAGCTTAACCTGAAATCTGATGTGAAAAAGGAGGAAAATGATGAAGAATTTGGAGCTTCTGGATTCTAAGAAGTGGGCAACAACTGATATTGACGAGGCTTATAGGGTGCTTGATGACCTGTCCGGGTCTGTATCGGTAGTCGAGGTCAAGAGTGATAAGATCAAGGCTGTCAGCTATATGGGTGAGAATGAAGGCAAAGTCTCCTTTGCAGTATGTGAGCCGCCGGATAGTACTTCGCTTAAGCGCTCAAGGGTGCTTGGAATGCCTTCGGCGTTTACTGCACTTGACAAAGACGAGTTTATCAATGATTGGCTCGGCGGCAACGAGGCTTTCTACAAAGAACTCAAAAAGTGTGGCTTTATGCTGAATATCGACGGTACTTTGTATATCTGCAGCGGCGAAACGATCGGGACTCTGTGTTCCAGGTGCGCTTTAGGCGGTTCTGCCTTGACAGACCATATATCTGTGCTGCGCGACAGTTACATTACAGAAATACTGGCAAAGAAGAAGACCAAATGCAGTGTAGTTATGCGAATGAGTGAGGAAGGCATAAAAAAGGTCTTTGCGATACTCGGCGGTACATATACCGCTATTCCGCAGAACAAGATACGTGATGTTGTGGAAGCCGCGGAGAATGAACTTCTCGAAGGAAAAGAAAGCGAGTTTTGTGGCTTGACGGCTGATAATTTCGTTACCCGACTGTATTTTGAGTACCCTTCAATAGCGGATGAATTCAGAAAGGTCTATAAAATGACTATGAATGTTACACCGGGTATTTGCGTTGTGACGAGCGATATGGGCGATTCGTCTCTTACTGTCTATGGCACCATAAGGCTTCCGGGCAGCAAGACACCGTTCCATGTCGGCAAGTACTCTCGTATTCACAGAGGAAACGTGGACATAGAGGAATACATCGAAGGCGTAAGAGACAATATCTTTACGGAGTACTCAAAGATCCCCGAAAGGATAATGGAGCTCCTGACCATAGATGTAAGCGATGTCAGCGAGACGCTGAAAGCCGTTATGGAAAAGTCCGGACTGGCTAAAGTCATTGGAAAAAAGTACTCTGACCAGTTCGTTGAGGCAGCAGCTCAGGAGTTTATTCCCAGAAAGCCGTACAGCGCCTTTGATATTGCCAATTTCATAGCTACAGTTCCGGAACGTATCATAGGAATGGCTGATTCGGCTCGTGATGCTTTCGCAAGGTCTGCAAAAGACGCTTTCTTCGTGAATTACGAGGAGATCTGCGGCACTACAGTTTTGGGTATATCGGCTTAATTGCAGAAAGGATGAATGGATATGTTGAAGACATTGGGAAATGCGCTCATTATCATCGGTATTCTGAGCGATCTGGAGGATCAGGAGGAGTATTTCTCCGGTCAGATCACCTATTCCAAATGGGATGGTGACAAGAAGGACTACGTTGTACTTACGGAGCCTATTGTGTTCAAGGATAACAAATTCCGTAAGAATGTCCAGAGAATGAGAAAATTCGATTTTAACGGCAAACGTCTTATCCTCCAGTGCGCCAGACAGAAGGATGGCGTTCTGCAGGCATACGACTTTAACTTTTCCAATAACATTATCCGTACAAAGTTTAAGGATAAGAGCGGGAAAGCAAAAGAAAGCCGCATGTACTTTGGCAAGGTGTACATTTTCGATGATCCGCTGAAAAAGACGACAACCGGCAAGACATATTTCAGATGCACTATCGGATTAAGGACATTCTCGGGAGATGAGAAGTCTATGGACTGGGTCTCTCTCAAATTCTGGGATAACGATACTGAAAGACTTGCCGCAAAGGCGTATAAGCTGCTCAGAGATAAGCAGCTTTATGCAATAGGCATCTCGGAAATCGACGAATATACCAAAAAAGACGGAGATGTTGGCTTCTCGGCAACAGGATTCTCCATTTATGACCTTAATGACGGTCTGGAGGAAGATTCGCCCGAGGACAGCGGCTCCGATGAAACTTTGGACACCTCCGATATTGAAGACGCATTTATAGGCGGAGATACGACGACTACTGTTGTAATGACAGTTGCAGCTCCTAAACCGGAAAAAGTACCTGCCGGTAGTGCAGGCAGCGTTGATGATGACGATGTTTATCCCTTTTAAGGGACTTCTCGCGAGAAAACAAGGGTGTGCGTATGCGCACCCTTCAGTCTGTCAAAAAAGGACGCTTGGGCGTCCTTTTCTTGTTATATCCGTTTTTGCTATCATAATAGGAATGTACATCTTGTGATGAACGGAGTAATCATAAAGATGCGAAATACCGAAAAACCGAAGTATCGCCTTTGAGCGGTAGATTGGAGGAACTATGAAAGCGAAAGCCAAATATCTTGATAAGGAAGTTGAGTTTGAGGGAAAAGTCATTGACGATAAGACTATAATCCCTCATACTGTACTTGAAGAGCTGGCAGATGACAACAGTGTGGATTACAGCTATCTGAGTCTTTTCAACAACGGGTGGAGCGCAGTTTTTGAGTGTACAGCGTCATTCAAGACCTCAAGCGGCCTTTGCCGTACTGTACACGCGATCGGCGAGTCTAATACCAAGAACCTTACGACCGATATAGCCAAAAAGTATCCCACCATAATGGCGGCAAAGCGTGCTTTTGACAGGGCTGTAATAAGATTGTTTGGGTTCAAGGACACTTATGCTGACAGCGAGAGTATCGAGGAACGCAAGCTGAAGAAAAAGAAAGCTGAAATACCTGAGGAATCCGTAGATTATCCCGAACTGCCTGTTGTAGACATTGATGCTGTCGAAGAAGAACCGGAAACTGTAATAGAGGATGCTGCGGAGGTCACACCGGCCTCGGATGAGCAGGACGACCGACCGGTACCCGAAACAGAGGAAATGCCCGAAATACCGTCTAATGCAATAGCATTTGACAATACCGGCGGTGTGGATGACTATGACTGCGATCTTGATGATGACGGTGGCGATGATGCTTCGAACCCATTTGCAAAGAAGCCAACAGGAGTAAAAAAGGAAACTCCGATAATGCTGCCTGAGCCTGATAATAAGGATGAATGCATCGAAGATGAAGATTATCCGATATTTCTCGACACTATTGTCGCGGTCGGGCCGTATAACAAGAAAGGCATAACCATAAACCAGCTTTATGATCAGGACATTGATGCGCTTAACTGGATCGCAAACAGCCGGATCAAGGGAAAACTGTTTGAAGCCCAGCGTGAAGCGGCGTTAAAGACAATCGAGTACAGGAAAGGAGCATAACAATGGAAGAACTTATCAATTCGGAGATCACGGGTGATTTCATCAGAAAAGCGTTAACGGACTGCGACAAGATGGTGTTCTTTGATCTCGAAACCACCGGACTTGATCCTGTGGAGTGCAGGATAATCGAATTCTCCGCTGTGAAGTTCAATGTTTGCAGACCGACAACGGCATCAGCCCCGTTTGTCTTAAAGGAGAGCGATAAGATCACGGCTTACATAAAGCCGGATGAGCCATTGAGCGAAGATATTGTGAAAATCACGGGCTATACCGATGACTTCCTTGCCGACAAGCCAATGGAAGCAGAGGTCTTTGGCACTATACGCGATTTTATCCCTGAAAACTGTATTGTTGCGGGATATAACAACAATACTTTCGACAACATCTTCATGGATTCGCTCTACAAGCGTAATAATGATGTATTTAAGTTCAGCTATACAGTTGATGTGCTGAAAATGGCAAGACAACTTTATAAAAAGGAAGATGTGGGTTCGTTCAAGCTCGCCAACATAGCTCACTATCTCGGAGTAGATGACGGGATCACATTCCATAAGGCTTCGGACGATACCGAGGCTACAATAAGGATATTCAATGTCCTTGTAGGCAAACTGAAGGACGAATTGTCCGAAAATGTCTTGGTAAAGCCTTTTGTGAACTCGGTATATTATTCGAACTTTTCCGGGAACGAGAATATCAATGTCAATACGGTAATAGGGTTAATATCCTATGACATACTGAAAAAACATTGGCGGTCATCCAGCATAAATCTTTCCGGTGTTGACCTCGATTATATAACCGAAAGATGCTGCGATGCTATTGGAGTAAGCAACATTGGAGAACTTGCAAAGTTCAGAGGGGAGAAACGTCTTATATGATAGTGCAGATAATTATACTGATAACACTGGCTATTGCCTCTTTCACGGATATCCGTAAGGGAGAAATACCGCTTTGGCTTTTCCCGAGCTCGATAATACTCGTATGTACGGTGAGATTATGGGAAGGTTCTTTTGAGCTTTTACCGTCTTTGATAGGATTCTTCGTATGGTTTACGCTCTATATCCTTTTCGCACTGTTTGCGGGAAGCGGCGGCGGTGACGCTATAATGATGGGAAGTATGGGATTTATGATATACGCTTTCCCAACGCTGAAAGTAACAATAATCTCAATAGCGGTATATATACTGACCGTTGTTGCGATAGTAATAAGCAAAGGTTCGGAACTCGACCGTAAAAAAAGGATACAGCTCCCGTATGCACCGTTCGTAGGCATAGGGTACGCTGTAAGCTGTATTGTATAAGGAGGATCACAATGAGTACAAAATATCTTATAAGCGGCATTATGGCGAATATAGAGCTGTACTGCGGCAACCATCCTGAGCCGATAAAAATGTCGGTAAAACAGGGACCGTTCTCAGCGTTTTACGCTTGTCCGAAATATAACGACGACAATCGTCTGACCGGAGAGCATAAATGCGCCAACCGATTGAGCATTACCGATCTTGAACGCTTGGTTGACCATATCAACAACAAACTTTGTGATGATGGTTTCCTGAACAATGTTGTAAATCTCAAAGGTCATGTCTGGCGGGAAAACGGCGTGGATTATAAGATATTGGTACATAACAGAGATAAGATATGCGTTCAGTGCCTTGACCATAGCGCATTAACGAATATCAAGAGATAATTCGCATCTTACGAAAGCATAGCCGAAAGGCTATGCTTTTTTGTTATTATTAGCGCAAACTATTGACAAAAATAACAATCGAGTGATATAATGAAATTACAAATTATAAAGGAGGATATCTCGATGGCGAGACCTAACAAAACTGAAGAAATCAAAAAGGTAGCTGCACCTGCAGACACCAAGGAAACCGCAGTAAAAACTAAGGCTCCTAAGAAGGATACCAAGGAGACAGTAAAGGCTGTAGCCGAAAACAAGGAAAAGGCTGTCGCTGCAAAGAACGTCGAGACTATCAAGCCTGTAACCGAAAAAGCTCCTGAGAAAAAGTCTGCTGAGACTGCAAAGAAAGCTGCTGACACTAAGAAAAAAGCAGATGCAAAGAAGCCTGCTGCCAAGAAGGCCGCGAAGGCTCCCGCTGTAAAGAAAGAAACTAAAGTTGCCGCAAAGAAAGAGGCTCCGAAAAAAGCTGCTGCCAGCGCAAAACCTGCTGAAAAGAAGGCTACCCCTGCAAAGAAGACAGCAACAAAGGCTGCTCCTGCAACAAAGAAAGCCTCTGCTCCTAAAGCTGCTAAGATCGAGACCAAGTCTGTACTGCAGGTTGCCGGAAACGAATTTGATTTCGATAAAGTCATAAAGGCAGTAGAGTCATTAAAGACAAAGAACAAAGGAAAATCTCTGGAAATATATATTAAACCCGAAGACCGCGCTATCTACTATGTCGTTAACGGCAAAGGCGGTAAAAAGGTTGATCTGTAATTAAAGACGCATCTTTTTTAAATCACTTCAACACAACAATTGCCCATCACGGAGTTCATCTGTGGTGGGCAATTGTTGTTATTCGCCAATCTTGCTATCATAATAAAAGTAAAACCCAGAAAGAAGGTCTTACTTATGAGAAAAGCAAGAAAACTATTATCAGCTATACTCGCATCCATAATCTGCAGCACGGCGTTGTCCGTCTCCGCTTTTGCCGAAAATGTGGATGTCTTTGAAGGAAGATTCGGGGATTGGTTCGGATTCTTCAACAACCTCTATATGAAAAACAAATCTCCGTCCGACCGTGAGGCAGGATACGATGTTGATTTCTCGGCAACCGTACTGAATAAAGAGAAGAATTCTGTTCCGTTAAGGATCGAGCCTGCGGATGATGATTACGAATACTTTACGGTATATAACTTCGCCGTGGGAGTAAACGGTGCCGGAAACAGGATGATGGATATATGCCTTTCCAATGCCGATCCTTATGTTAATGCGATCAATAATTCTGTGGCGGTGAAAGTCGGTGAGAGTTTGAGCTTGGTTCCGTATCTTACCGTGACCAAGAACGGCTCACCTGTTGAGTATAAAGACGGACGAGAGTATATGATGCTGTCTGAACTCAGCTATCTGCCGTTTATTCGACAATGTACAAGCTCAAATGTGCTTACCTTTGACGATTACAGCTATAACTTTATAGAGTATCACTCGTCTGATCCTTCTGTACTATCGGTCACAAGCACTAATCAGAGCAATTCCGGATTTGAACTGAAAGCTAACAAGAGCGGTATTGCCGATCTGGTACTAACCTGTACATATCAGTACAAGTATAAGGATTACGATGTTAATGACGAGTTCAACGACGCATATTACAAGGCGCTGTTCCCATCTCTGCGTGAAGATACGACTCTAAAATATGACAATGACTATTACTGTGCGTTCAGATATGAGATCTCGTATAGGTTTATCGTGTACGATACAAGCAAGAAAGCGGATGTTCTCTTTGATGATACAGACATAAGCGGTCTAAACAGCCTGTTTGAAGACTGTGATTTCACTGTGGCTGCAAATGAGCCTATTAAATACAGCGCCTCCATAGACGGGCATCAGTACAGTTCGGCGATACGGGCAGATTGTATCAAGGTTTCCGGTTCGACCGCATATATACCAAAATCCAACACCGATACATATATACAATTCGTTTCTACGGCAACAAAAGCCTATGATATAAGCGTTGGCGAGCAGAAAATGAAGATAAAGGTCATATCCGGCCTCGGAAGTTATGAGAAGTTCCGACCGCGTTTTGAAGCGGCACTTAACGATTATTTGAAAGAAAACGCTTGTTTTATCCGTGTCGGAGACCAATACTGCGTTTATGACTATCTATCATCCGCTATGAATGATGTCGCCGGAGCTTCGGGGATATACGGTCTGCCGTTATTCCCAAAGTATAAGCGGTCAAACATTGACGATTATGACGCCGGTATACTGTCTATATCTGAATACGGTATGATAAAACCATTGAAAGAAACTCCTGAAACAACTGTAAAGGTTTGTATAGGAGATTCACTCCTGAGCGTTACAGTATCGACTGTTAATACGCCCGGCGAGATATACATAGTACCAATGGCCGCTGTAGACAGCTATACCGAGATAAAGCAGATGGCAAAGGAACGAATTGAGGAATATGCCCTTGACGACGGATATACGTTATATCAGGAAACCTCTCTTGATGTCTATATATTCGAGTATCCTCGGTTTAACGCCGATGTCTCGGCTGAGATCACTTCCGGAAGCACGATCGCTTCATTGTCAAACAAAGCCAATGTACCTCACGGGTACACCATAACTACAGCCAAAACCGACAACCGCTTTACCGTCAAGGCTTTTGACAAGGACGGTACAACCAAGAGCTTTAATTACAGAATTATGTATATAGACTCTGTAGAGCTGGATCCGCCCTCGATCGAGATTACTTATAACATGGCGGGGACGCTCAAGGACGATTTCGGGCATATCAACAGCTTTGAGGATATAGACGCGGCGTATGAAGCGGCTATGTCTGCGGCTACTTTATCGGAAAAAGCCTTCGATAAGAGCAGTAATAAGACTCTTGCTCTTTATGTAAACGGCAAAAAGTATCTCGGAGATGTCTATTATATCATTGAACGCGACCCTAACGGTTGTGTGGAAATGAGTAACTGTCGTAAGTACACGGGAACCAGCGGAGTAGCGTCCGACATCTACACTTCCGGCAGCGGTAATGTGAACCTAAAGATTTCGTACAGTACAAAAGGAATGTCAGTCGAGGAGATAACGGTAAACGCGTTTCTTAAGCCACCCAAAGCAAATTCGACGCTCTCGCAGATGTTTGATGAACCTCATGCGAGCTGCAAGATAACGATAATGCCCGGAGATAAGGATACGGAAAAGATCGGAGAAATGAAATTCGCGGCAAATCCAGACGGTTTTGAGTATCCTTTTGCCGATATGCTCCCGTACCGAGATTCTCAAGGAAATGTGCTGTACTATTACGGCTGTGAGCTTAAAGCCCGTACCGAAACTGTATATGTTGGTCTTTTCGAGACAGAAAATGTCCTTATGTCATACAAGGAATACGCATATATCCCATTTGCCATAAGGCGATTTGACAGCGGAAAGCTGACCTTATCTGACGGCAAGCGTATCAATTTTGCTTCCGACAGCAGAGTAATAGCACTATCCGTTAACCAGACAGGCGTATGCGATCCCGATTCCGGCAGCCTGTACGACAAAAACTCTGCTATAAGTGCGTTCGGCATCAACGACTTGACTGCTGACGACCTTGACAGTACCGGGTATTCCTTCTATGTTTGGCTTAAGTGCGACCTTCCGTATACGGTGTCCGGAGCAATCCTGAAGAACTGTACTCTTGATTATAGCGGCGGGAAAGCCCAATATATCTGTAATGACGGCAAACGCTATACTGCTTCGGAGGTAAGATTCGCTGTTCTTGAAGGCGACGAGGCTGTGAATATAGAGGGATTTGCTGAAAACAACGGGAAAGTGTACGTTTATGGGACTACATCAGCGAACGCAAGCAGAAAAACAGAGTATATCGGACAACGGATAATGATAGCCGTCAACGAGGAAAAGCGGGTCACCTGCCCCGAAAGTGTGTATCCCACCGTTTCAAGCAGTGATGAGACCGTAGCATCGTGCTGTATTGCGGCTCCCAATTCTTTCAGATACGAGCATGAAAAAGCTGCTTTCAGCGTGGATATTACCGGCGAAGATGACGGAAAAGAGGCTGTTGTAACAGTTTTCGGCAATTGTTCAAGTGAATGTAAGATAAGGGTCATAGTTGTTGACGAGAATGACGACATCAGTGCCGATACCCGAATAACCAAGCACTATACCCTTAGCGGAGAGCTGGGCGGGAGCGAATACTACTTCGATTATGCTCTTACCGTTCCTAAAACCATATCTATTAAGGCCGGAGAAGCTATAAGCATACCGTTTGAAGTCAGGATGACCGGCAAGGATCCGCTTCGCAGCATGGAGGCTGACCCTTACAGTACCGTAGAGATCACTATGGACAACTCGGCGAAGTCCTATTTTGAAGTCAAAGCCGACAAGGGATATATATCCTTGAGCGGTATCAGGAAAGGAACGAGCGGCTTCACTATATGGGGATATGATAAGCACCTTCATATCGACATAGAAGTTGTAGTCAATTGATTATATCACGCAGATACATCCTAAGGTGGTTTACATGGGGTGTATCTGCGCCAAACAATAGCCTAAATGGGGACATTACGCATTATTTTGATTTTAATGTCCCGATTTTGGCACAATACTGGTCTAGAATATTGACTTTATTATCAAGAAATGTAATAATGTATATTAAGAAGATGTCTTCGGAGAAAGGAGCCGCAAATGAGAGACGATTTTATACCGGCAACCGTTGAATATATCGGTGCCGACGGAAAAGCTATTGACAAGTTCACTATTGGCAAGACTTATGACGCATATTTCGTAGAATACTGGGAAGGCGTTAGAAACAGCCTTCATGTTCGTAACAATGACGGCAAGATCGTCGATTTTGTACCTTTTGAGGAATTCAAAGTCATTGAAGACCCTCAGGGCGTCCTTGAACTCAAGGAGGCTCTGGTCAAGTACATAGTAGAGGACGAGGAACCTGATCCCTTGTCTTTGCTGACCGGAAACGTCTATCACGCAGTAGGCCGAGACAAAGACGGGTACTATCTCGTTGAGGACGAAAGCGGGTGCTGCTATTTTTATGAGGCATCTAGCTTTGAGATAATCTCCGATCCTGACGGTATCCTGTCGCAGGAAAGCGTTTATTACAGCCTTTACGGCAATATGCTCGGAAATGATGACAGCGATGGTGATACATATGTCTCCGAAGGCGGAGCGGACGATGATAAGTATAAGTTTGTAAAGCTCATAACCGGCGAACGGCTTTACGTCCGGGAAAAGCAGATAGTTGGTTTTTGTCACTGTGCGCTGCACCCCGGAACGCTGACCAAGAATCTTGTAAAAACCCATGAGTGCGATATAAAAAATTGCTACTATCTGAGGCAGTATGCTGAAAAGCCTTTTTGGAAAGCCCGCGAGGATGCCCGAAAGGCCAAACAAATGAAAAAGGAAAAGATAAAGCAGAAAAAGAAACAGGAACAGGAAAAGAAGGAATCCCTGCTGCATATGGCTCAGAACTGCGCCGATGAGATGATGATGCCCATAAAAATCACGAGCGTACAGAAACTGACCGGCGAAAAGACCTATACAATATTCTATATCTCGGAAGAAGCTATAAATGACGCGTATATGTATGCGCCGCTCTCTGAAATGTTTACTTGGCTTGTCGGAATCGGCTCAAGACTGAGGCATGTCAAGGACTTGAACGGCAGATATGCTGTGATATAAGGTCGGGAGGACAGTCCTTCAGCACAAATAACAGAGAAAGCGATGGTGAAGATTTGAATGACCGATACAGAATTTGCTCAAAAGCCTAACAAAAGGGCGCTTCGACGCAAACTGAATATGTCGAAAGCGAGAAGAAAAGCCTTTATATCCCGAAATGTTTATGGTCTCGACTGGTATAGGCATCTTCACCAGTACAGCAAGAATAAGGTGCATTGTTCCTGTAATCTGTGCCGTTTCAGATCCTCATTTGAACCGGATGAAAAGCCGGTACAGGATTTGAAGCGCTTAGAAGATATGGAAGAACAGCTTAAAGAAATAGTATAACGGAGGTAGCAGAAATGGAAAACAAGTCTATATATACGGATATATGCGAACACATTGTTGACGGCGAGCTTAAAGACTTCCAGCTGCGTCAGAACCAGTCCGAAAAAGAGTTCTCCTGGGCTGACGGAGCGCTTGACGGCGTAATGCTTTATCATATGGGGCATCCCGAAGTCACCGACGAAGACGAACAGGCATTGAAGAACGCTCTGAAAATAGCATCTGAGGGCGAGGATAGCTATGAAAAAGCCGACAAAATACTCGTCGATACGGTTGGAGACAAGGGCGCAATAGGGTTTCTTGACGATATACAGACAGCTTTGATCGAAAATCAAGCTGAACTGGATATTCAGAATATCATAGTATATGTTTTTCACTTAATCACAGAAACAGATGTAATATCCCTTGTAAAGCTCGGACTCGCTATTTTAGAGCTTCTTGAAGCCAATAAGAGCGATCCGTTTGCAAAAATTGTTAGAAATATTGCTCTTTGTAATGAGTTCACATTCTCTGCGTTATTCGTTATGGAAGGATGGGAGAACAGTAATGACGAGATCTTTGATATAGCCAAGAAAGTAAAGGGTTGGGGCAGGATACACGCCATTGAGAAACTTGAGCCTACGACCGCCGAAATCAAGCAGTGGCTTCTTAGGGAGGGCGTAAATAATGAGGTCATGTCAGCTTATTCGGCCCTTACCTGCTGGAAAAAGTCCGAAGCTGAAAAGGTATTGTTTCAAGACAATATATCCGACGAGGACTATAAAGGGCTTTGCGCTCTTATTGAGGGTCTCGTGGATGAAGGGCCGGTTCCAGGAATATCTGAACTTGAGAACGGCGCAAAGATCATAGATAGATTTTTGGATGTCGTAACCGGTCGAAATACGTCTTTATGCGATTATGAGACAGTTGACTGCATAATGACTATGTACGACAGTGACAATGATGATGCGGAGCATATCTGCGAGAAATGTAATTCTATCATCCATTCCGATACCTGCTTACAGATAGTGAAGGAATCTATTTCCACAGGAAAAGGTATCGCCCTTGCTAAAGAGCTGGGGATTGATTTCAAACCTGCGGTCTTGAAACTAATAGCCAAGGATTATGTGGAGAATAACTGGATGATGCAGTATGCTGACGACGATGCCGACTTTATAGAGAAAGTTGCGGAGATATGCAGAAACAGCCTGCCTTTGGAGACAATGAAGGGCGCACCTACAGATATAATGGGATCCTTAGCTAAGGGGGATCCTCATTCAGACCTCGGAACTCTACTCTCTCGACTGGGTAAATTCCCACTGGTGGGCGTTGATCTTGTAAAAGTAGCTTTACAGTCACCTCCTGAAATGACAAGAAAGCGCGGTATAAATGTACTGAAGAAATGGGTTTCTGCAAAACAGACCCCGCTTAGTGAGTTGTGTCCGGAGTTGCAAGAGCTATTGAAAAATGTTCTCAAAATTGAGGTCGTTGATGATCTAAAGCCTGATATGGAAGCTCTTATCAATGGGAAATTCAATTTTGACGAAGAAAATGCAGAATAGAATGTAAAATAATTGTAAAGTGCTTACAGTTATATAACATTTGAAAGTCTGATATGTTATTATGATATCAGAAACCCGAAAGGAGTGGCATTATGTTTGAGTTAAAAGAAAACAACATGGACAGCAAAGAAACTGAGTCTTCAGTTTCAAAGGGTTTAAACAAGATCACGTCAGCGCTTCTGTTCACTTTAGGTGTATTGTTGATCGTTGATGGCGTGCTGAAGATAGCATATCTTTTCTTGAGAAATGATGATAATAATGAAAATTGACATTGTTTACTAGGAGAGTGGGAGATGAATAAGACCGGACTTATCGTATTCCTTGTAATAGTTGCGATATTGGGAATAGTTATCGGTGCCATAATAGTCGATAATAACACAAAGCAAGCAAAACTCCAGAGTGATTACGATAATGTGATAACGCTGATACAGAATGGCGAATATAGAGAAGCTACAATAAAAATGTGGAGTCTACAGGATAAAGGCTTTAGCGATATCAAGGCTCTTGAAAAATACTGCAGTGCATTGTCGGCGTATAAGAATGGCGACTACATAAATGCGAAGAACCGTCTGGAGTCCTGTATCAGCGAGATTAGAAAGCACAAAGAATTTGATGATCCTGAAGTGCTGCTGGATACTATTATTCCGCTTGCGGAAGCCGAACGAGAGGAAAATATACGCCGTGCAGAGGAAGAAGAACGTCTCCGAAAAGAAAACTTGAGGAAGAGCGGTGTGCCGTATGTTGACATGAAGGAATCAGAGATCAACTCAACGTCTCTCGGCAAAGTTGACTATATTGGCCATAACACAGTAAAATTTCAGTCGCGGACACTATATTACTGGTTGAACAGCAAGAAGCAGACTATATATTTTGCCGCATGTGCCAACGGCAGCGTTGTAGATGTTAAAGATTATAGGAATGATCCATGGGCATACAACCCCACAAAGAAGTTTGAGCCCATTGAGGATGATTTTGATGTAGAAGACTATTATAGTCCCGAAGACTTCTATGAAGACTATTACGACGATTTCTTTGACTATGAAGAAGCAGAAGATTATTATTATGAGCATGGAGGATTTTGAAAAAATTTTTTTAAAATAGTGTTCAGTTTGATAATTTCTGAAAGACTGGTATGCTATAATAAGTTCAAATAGCAAGGAAAAGCCGGTCAGGGCTTGATGTATCGGTAAAAACTACGGATGTCGAAAGGGTGATGTACTATGGTTGAGCTCATAAAATATACCCGATACAAATATTATTACGCAAAGCGCACTAAAAACGGATTCAGTTTTGTCCGCAGGCGCGAGGCTACTATCTTCTTTCAGGGCGAGGCTCAGATCTTCATAGATACCACTATCACTGAAAGCGAACGTCCATACTGCATAATTATTGAGGCTGAGAACTTTATAGTAAATGAGTCGATATCAAAAGCTGTTGTAGAACCTCAGCTTTCGATCGAGATCGATTCAGTGGCAGCTATTACCGATGACATCAGCTCTTATGCAGAGAACAAGTTTTCTACCCTCAGACGCCGTTTGGAAGAATCGCTGGAATACTACGACAACGCGGTCATTGACATTCTTCATTTTCTGGGAGATGAAAACTGTAAACTGAATGCTGCTCAGCTGTGCAAGGTAGCAAAGAAACTGCAGGAGCTTGAACGCGGACATACCACTGCCAAAAAGGAGCTTAACAGGATGAAAACCGTTATCAATGCGGTATATGATATCGGAATGAAGGCAAGTGAGTTTGACTATCAGCCGTATAAGCCAAGAGCTATACATAGTTTAAGTGAAATTATTTGAATTATAGGAGGTAATGATTATGTTTAACGGGCCTAAGTATTTTGGTTTTGATTTCAACGGAGACGGAAATGTTTCTTTTGAAGAGAGCTACCTCACATACCGTATCAGCGAAGACATCATCAACAGCAATAATGATGACAGCGACGATTACGGTTCTTCTAGCAGGTATAATGGAAGCAGTTACGGAAGTAGTTATAGCGACAGCTACGATGACTTCGACGACGATGAATTTTGATTAAAAGGAGGGTTCAAATATGTGTGCAAGTTTTGGATTTGATTTTGATAACGACGGTATCATGAGCTGGGAGGACGATTACTTTGGGCAGCAGATAACTGAAGATCCTATCGAAAAGAAGGATAATATCGTTTATGACGCCTGTTTCGATGACGTTTATCTTCCGGAGGCTGTCTGATTATACAGAAATGGGGGTATAACTATGTTTTTGCTTTCATTATTGGGCCTTGGCGCAATCTGTGCAGCGGAAAAGATTCATGATACCTATGACTGCAATACATACAAGTATAAGGATGACTACGAAGGATGGCGCAGAGATATGTGGAAAGACGGCATAGAGATAGCACGGCGTATGGGCGGCGAGGAGGCTGTTGAGGTTTATAAGCGGCAGCATGGATTGAATAATATATAATGTACACCGTTCCCTAAAGGAACGGTGTATGCTTCTTTGGTAAAATAACACAGTTTTTTTAAAGAAAAGGCTTGAATTATTTGTCATTTTATGGTATACTATACTATTATACATTTATACGATATAGTATACCGTGTATATCTTTTTGAGAAAAGATGGTTTATAATAATGAAGAGCTATTTTGATTTGGTTTCCTATGAAGAACTGGTAGATGAGATTAAATATGTTTATCAGTCGGATAATCGTCCATGGATTATTGGATATAGTGGCGGGAAAGACTCAACAACTGTTGTTGAGTTAGTATATGAAATGCTACTGTCTCTTAAACCAGAGGAGCGTAATAAAACAGTGTATATAGTTTCCTCGGACACTATGATTGAGAACCCGCTAATTAAAATTTATCTCAATAAAATGAACAGTATGCTTGGGGAAGCAGCAGAGAGAGACGACCTTCCAATAAAATCATGTATGGTTACCCCGGATTTTAACAACACATTTTGGACTAATATTATTGGCAAGGGTCTCCCAACTCCACGAATGAATGGTACATTCAGATGGTGTACTGATAGATTAAAAATAAAGCCGAGTGCTGATAAGATAAAGGCGATAATGGCCGAAGAGAATAAGGAAGTAATCGTATTGCTCGGTGTAAGAAAAGCAGAAAGTATTGCAAGAAAGCGTCGTATAGAAGGCAGAGAACTTGCAACACGTATGCTAAACAGACACGAAACTATCCCGGACGCATATGTCTATAATCCGATTGTGGAGCTTACAACTGATGATGTATGGACTGTACTTCTCGAGCATAACAACGGCAAAACACCTTGGGGATCTGACAATAGTGAACTTGTTGCGCTGTATTCTGATGCCGATAGTGGGGAATGTCCGTTTGCAGGAATGTCTAACTCTGGTCAAACACAAAGCTGCGGTCAATCAAGATTTGGTTGCTGGTGTTGTACAGTTGTAAAAGACGATAAATCTCTAAATGGTTTTATCAAAGCTGGTCATCGAGAATTGATTCCTTTAGCTGAATTCAGATCTTGGTTAATGAGTATAAGAGATGTTGATGAATACCGCGAGAAAAAGCATAGGGACGGTACCGTTTATGCAGATAAGCACGGTAATAAAGGATATGGTCCATTCACATGGGAAGCAAGAAAAATGATCCTAACGAAGCTAATTGAAACACAGAGAGAAATCAACTATGAACTAATCACTATTGACGAGCTCAGGGCTATTGATGAAATATGGGATCGTGAACTTGATCTTTCAAGAAGAGTACTTGTCGATCTATATTATACTCTCACTGGCGAAAAATTGCCATGGGACAATTATAAGGAAGCCTTGATAAATGAAGATACAGTGAAAAACATTGAAGAGATGTGCGAGGAATATGATGTTCCCAGTGAACTCGTAAGGAATCTTATTTTATCAGTCCATCAGAACAAGAACTATTCTAATCCAAAGATTATGCGTAAGGATTTAGAAAGGCTTCTGAATCAGCAGTGGCTTCATTTTGATTTACTTAAGGAGATAGACAATGCAGATAACTAAACTGGAGCTTGATAATTTCAGTTCTTACGAAGGAAAAACTGTATTTGATTTCACAGTAAAAAAGAAAAAGCCGATTGTTTTAATCGGAGGACTTAACGGTGCTGGGAAAACATCTATCTTCACAGCTATAAAAATTGCTCTTTATGGGCCGTTGGCTTTTGGGTACACAGGCAATAATGCTTTTTATAGCAAAAAGATAAGGGGCTTTATAAACGATAAGGCATTTCAAGCACAGCCTTTTACATCAGGTGTATCTATTGAAATAAAGTTGAAACGAGACCGTGAAACAAGGTATTACACTGTAAATCGTAGCTGGAGTATTATTGATTCGAAAATAGAAGAAGAATATACTATCTATGAAGGCCGAAAAAAACTTGAAGAATCTGAAAAAATACTTTTCGAAAGCTTTATTCTTAATATAATTCCTATAGATTTATTTGAGTTTTTCCTTTTCGATGGTGAGGAGGTTGGCTCTATATTCTCTTCTGAAGGGTATAATAAGTACTTAAAAAATGCTTTGCTTACAATGTGCGGTATTGATAATTTTGAATTGTTACAGCATTTTTGTAAAAACTACAACGGTAGAATAGAGAATGAAGAAGATATAGAACTGAATAATAGATATCAGAACTTGCTTGATCAGATTACAGAAACTGAAAATGCTTTTAACGCCTGCGAAACATTACTGACTAATAATGAGCAAGAGATAGCTTCGCTTTTGACCCTTATTGAACAGCGTGAGGCTGAATTTGTTCGTTCTGGAGGTCTTCCGCCAGAAGAAGTAAAAAAGCTCGAAGACGAAGCAGTTAAACTTGACAAGAAACGTGAAACCCTTGCGCGAGAAACTAACACTTTCTTTGAAAGTATAATGCCTTTTTTCATCATGAGAGATATGATTCCTCAATTAAAACGGCAAATAAATTATGAAGAAAAGGCGTCGATACATGAATACATAATTAATATGATATCTGAAGACTTTATCCGGAAAATTGTTTCAGAAAAAGCAAAGAAAGATAAAGGCTTATCAGAAGCTATATACGAAGCTATAATAAAAAAGTTTGAAATATCAAATAGCGATTTCAATGATATGATTTTTGACCTTTCTAAAGCCGAGATGGGTCAAGTTTTAAATCTTGCAGATAATGTTACGACATTTGATTCGAATTCTTTTATTAATAAAATCAAAGAGCGTGAAAAGATAGTTAAAAAGATTACGACAATAAGAGGAAAACTGAAAAATGCTTTATCTGAAGAAGATGCCAAAAGATTTACAAATGAAATCGTTAATTCCAATCATCGAATAGAAATTCTGAGACTCGAATCTTCACAAAAAGAGATTGAAAAAGCTGAACTCGAGGCCAAAATTCTATCATTAAATTCAGAACTGAATAATTTAAAAGAAAAAATTCGCGCTAATGCACAAGATAAGCATGTTTTAGATCTCAGCAATCGTATTGCTCAGATGATGGAACGCTTGATCAGCGAAAACATGGTTAACATCCGAAAACAATTGTCACAGAGGATAATTGAAAATCTTCAGCAAATTTATCGTAAAGATAACCTCATATCAATAATTGAGATCTCAGAAAGTTTTAAGTTTGAACTTTTCCAGACGCAATTGTTCACCATGGAAGAGCTTAAATCTCTTATTGCCAATATTGGGATCAAGGAATTCTATAAATTAATCGGAGATGAAAGCATCAGCAGGCTTTGCGGTTACTTTTCTCTTCTTGATGTTGATAACATAGAAGAAGCTATTAACTCTAGTGATAATGATGAAGAGATAGAGCTTTATAAGAGAATAGATCTGAATACACTTTCCAAAGGAGAAAGACAGATTTTTATTCTTGCGCTGTACTGGGCTATAATCCAGATCTCTAGCAAGCACATACCGTTCGTTATTGATACTCCTTATGCTCGTATAGATGCTAATCATCGAGAGGAAATATCATCAAAGTTCTTTCCAAACATCAGCAGTCAGGTAATTATTCTTTCTACTGACGAGGAAATAACAAAAGACTACTATAGTATAATCAAGCCTTATATATCACAGGAGTACCTCCTTCAGAATGATCAAAGTGAAAACAAGACTACAGTAACAAACGGTTACTTCTTTTAAAGGTGAGTAGAAATGATATTCAGATTAAAAACATCTAAACAGACTCAGGAAATATTCGAAGAGCTTGAGAGACGAACAAATTTCAAGCCATATACTTTGGTGAAACATGCAATTGCTTGGTCTGTAGCAGAAAAGACATCTGTAGAGGACTTCAAGTCTGATTCAAACGGACTTGATCTTAACAGACAGACTATTACTGGTGATAATGAAGAATATTTCAAAACAATGTTTGAACTAATCGAAGGGAGATTCCTTGAAGAAGATGAATTCTTCCCCCAATATGTCAAGGCCCATATTGATCGCGGAAGCAAGCTTCTTCTTGATATGTACAATCATGCCGGAAGTGTTGATAAATATATTCTTCATGTACTCGGGGTCGGTGATACTGTATGATTTATCTTGATAACGCTGCAACTTCTCCTATTGATGAAGAAGTATTAGATGCCATGCTTCCGTATCTTAGAGAGGAATATGGCAATCCCTCAAGCAAGTACTATTGCAAAGCCAATAACGCCAAGCAAGCTGTTGAAGATGCAAGAGCTAAAGTAGCTACCTTGTTTGACTCAACAAGTGAGGAAATAATCTTCACTTCTGGTTCCACTGAAAGCACTAATATGATTTTAAAAGGAGTGCTTGATTACAGCAAATACTATTGCGGCGGGAAAAATCATATTATAACATCAAACGCTGAGCATAAAGCAACTCTAAATGTATGTAAATATCTGAATGGTGAATTATATTCCAATAATGATGCAACCATGTCGTTGTTCTCAAATAATAACAAGATAGACAGAGGCTATCAAGCATCATATATTGATGTGAATGAATATGGCATTGTTTCTCTCGAAAAGTTTGAAAATGCTATTACAGAGAGAACAGCACTTGCTTCCTTTATATATGTAAACAACGAAACAGGCTCGATAAATGATATAAAGACTTTAGCTGAAGCTGCTCACAGACACAAAGTACTTTTACATGCGGATGTTACACAGGCTGCCGGGAAAATGCCTATAAGTGTAAAGAAACTTGATATTGATTTCCTTTCAGCTTCCGCACATAAACTCTATGGTCCTAAAGGTATAGGTTGTGCATATATCAGAGCTGATAAATATGGGCTACCGCCGATAACTGCTCTGCTTCACGGCGGAGAACAAGAAAATGGTGTTCGAGCCGGTACTCTTGCAGTACATAATATTGTCGGATTTGGTAAAGCCGCAGAAATAGCCATTCGCGATTTGGAAAAGAACCATAGATTAATTTGCGAGCTAGACAATTACATGGTTACTAAATTAAGTGGCTTCAGTAATATTAGGATAATTATTCCAGACGAGCTTAGAGCAAAAGGTATTATAAGCATTTTAATTGACAGCACGGAATTTAATAACGAAAGATTTATCAAACGTGTCAGCGATGAAATTGCTATTTCCACAGGATCAGCTTGCAGTCTTGGCGAGCCATCACATGTGATTAAAGCAATCGGGTTAGAAGACAAAACCAATAAAGTAATAAGAGTATCGATTAATAAATTTACTGTTAAACAAGATATAGATGAATTCATTTCGATTTTGAGTAAGAATATATAAATGGAGAACGAAAATGAGAATTGTTGATGCACTTAGAGAAGTACTCAAAGATAATGCTGGACTTACATATAAAGAAGCGTATGAGATAATTGTTAAGAAAAAATTATATGAATTCGGCGCAAAACAACCAGAAGCAGCTGTCAATGCGAAACTAAGATGTCATTGCGAAGGATTAGATTTTCCAGGTGCATCACCTGTTAAGTATTTTAAAATCGTTGGTCAAAAAGGTTCAAGAAATATTTATGCTTTAATCGAAACAAATATCAAACGTGTTCATAGCAATACCCAAAAAGGCGAACCAATACAAGACGATTTATTACCGGAAGAAAAGATAGATAGAACGTACACAATTTATAAGAATGATCTTAAAGCCCAATTAATTGAGCGTATTTTAGGTTGTCATCCGAGCTTTTTTGAACAATTAGTTCTAAATCTCTTACTTGAAATGGGATATGGTTTCGATAAGAAATCAGGAAAAGTTACAGGGAAATCTCATGACGGTGGCATTGATGGAGTTATATATGAAGACAGCTTGGGTTTGAGTAAAATCTATATTCAAGCAAAGCGATATAGTGCTGGAAATAACATAGGAAGTGACCCTTTACAAAAATTTGTTGGTGCTATGAAAGATGTTCAAAAAGGAGTTTTTATTACAACCTCTAATTTTACTAAAGATGGCATAGATTATATTAATGATCAGCAACAAAAGAGTATAAAATTAATCAACGGAGATTTGTTAGCAGATCTCATGATAAAGTATGGAATAGGGCTTGAAAAAGTTGAAACATATGTTGTTTACAAATTGAACGAAGATTATTTTGAATAAAGGTTTTGATTTCAATATTGGAGAATTACTATGGCAACAATGAAAGATAAGCAGCCTGATATTTATGAAGGCGAAAAGAAAACATGGCAGTGTATAAAGGATAATTTGCCTGAAGATATTGTTTGTTATTTCAACAGAGAAGTTAAGGGTAAAGAATTTGATTTCTGCCTGCTTATAAAAGATGTTGGATTTGTGATTATAGAAGTCAAGGGTTGGAATAAGAGTCATATCAACAAGGTCGTTTCTCCGGATGAGATAATTATGTCGGACGGAAGCACAGAAGATTCTCCTAAAAAACAGGCAAGATCGTATTCTTTCAAGCTCAAAAATATAATGAATGAGAAATACGGTATCAATCCGCTTGTTATGAACTTGGTTTGTTATCCTTTCATCTCAGAATCAGATTATAATAAGCTTGGGTTAAGCATTGTTTCAGAACCAGAATATACACTTTTTAGTGAAGACATTGAATCAAGCTATAATTTTTCGCGCAAGATTCTGGGAGTTTATAAGGACTCTCAGCAAATAAATTTTGATAAAATGGTTGGCGACAAATATGATGTAGCTAGACATCACTTTGAGCCTACATATATAATTAAGCCTCCTGCTCAGGATGTTATACCTTATTCTTGCCTTTCTGTTTTTTCCGACGGAATGACCCTTACTAATATAAATGACATAATAACATCCTATTTCAAAGGAACTAAGCAGATAATTTTTACCAAGGGTAGTTCTGATCTTGAAGTTATAGCAAAGCAGTTATCTGAAGCCTTTACAAAAAATCATATCATGATAAAGGAAGGCAATCTCGCTATAAACTCATCGGATAACAATGAAACCATACTTAAAGTAAAAAACAACAGGCTTGTTACGTTCAACTTTGAGGCTGTATTATTAGACGAAGATATACAAACAAGTTCTTTTCAAGCCTATAATGGCAATCTATCAGAGGCCCAAGAGACTAACCTATCTGCTATAGCTACTGCAACAGACTTTAATATTAATCAGTTCCATATCGAACACGCAGAAACTGGGCGTGATATTCAGGTCAAAGCTGGTGCTGGTACTGGAAAAACCTATTCAATGGTTTCCAGAATAGCTTTCCTATGTAGTCACGCTTCAAACTCTGGCGTTTTCAATCCTGCCTCTGAGATAGCTATGCTCACCTTTACTGATGATGCCGCTCTTAATATGAAATCAAGGTTGAAACAGCTTTTTATTAATTATTTCATACTTACCAATAATACGCAATTTTTAGAAATGGTTACCAACATTGAAAAAATGCGTATTTCAACTATCCATAGTTTTGCTAAAGAGATTATTTCAAATACTGCAATTACTCTTGGTATTGGTACAGACTTTACTACAATCATAGGAAAGTACGACAAGCAAAAAATATTCGATCGTCTTTTCACGGCTTATCTTGAAGAAGAGAATAAACACAATCCTCTTTTCTTTAACGGTTTACCAATGGGAATAGAGGATTTTCGTAAATTGATGCTTGATGTTGCAAATAAACTGTACGAAAAAGGTTGCGATATTAAAACGCTTGATATGGGTTCATGGGGCACGGCGCCTAATAATATGCAGTTTCTCAATAAGGTTATCGAAAAAGTTGTTGTAGAAACTGAAAAAGAATACTCGAAGCTGCTAATAGATAATAATGCTGTTGCGCTGTCCGAATATATGATTCACCTTAGTAAGTGTATAGATAATGAGGCCTTCAATACAAATCTTTATGAGTTTAAATATATATTTATAGATGAATTTCAGGATACAGATGATGCACAGATAGCATCTTTTATTGCTATGCAAAAGAAACTTGGGTTCAGGTTCTTCATTGTTGGCGACCTTAAACAGAGTATTTATCGTTTCCGCGGTGCGACTATGACAGCTTTTGAAAAGATGGGCTGTGATAATGGTAACTGGCTCTCATTTACTCTCAATATCAACTATCGAAGCGATAAGAGACTTTTGGACAGATTCGATAAATCTTTCTTATATATGAATAGCATAGATCTTTTGAAGTACGAAAGTGTTGCCGATTCTCTCAGAGGTATAAAGAATAATAACATCAGTGAAGATCTTCTTGTGGTGGCTGTTCCTTATCATAATGCTGACAAAAAGAATTCGACAGAATACTATGATATGCTTTTCAAAACTATTGAGGAACAGCACAAGCGTATCGAATCAGATATGAAAACTAAGGAACTATCTAGTAACGAACGAACTATCGCTATTCTTACAAGAAGTAACTATCAGATCAACGAAATATTGAAAGAAGCAAAAAAAAGAGAAGTTGTTATAGAAAGCGATAACAACAGCGATCTGTACAGACTTGCACCGTGTACTGATCTGTGTAGATTGACATCGGCACTATGCAATCCATATAATCCGACTTATCTCTATGATCTTATCCACTCAAGAAATGTAAATGTTGTATTTGATATCCGCTCGATAATAGGAAAAACGACTGAGGAAAAAAAGGAATTATTTATTGACTGTCTTGATAAGTTCTACAGTTCTGCTATGGGAAAAACCTGGAAAGAACTTATCCGCGATATACAGAATGAACCAGTACTGAAAACACTTAGGCTTATATATGAAGCCACTAAACCATGGAAAGCATTTTCTCCGTCTGATGAGTATATGCAGGAATACTATAGAGCAAACTATGAACTTGTTTTTGAGGAATTGTCCAAGATGAACAATAAAAGTTATCTCACTCTTGATTCAATCAATGAATCACTTCATATCAGTATAATGACAGGAACTGAAGCAAAATCAAGAGAGATAGATATTGATACAGAAGATATAAAAGTTGTTTGTCTTACGGTACATAAATCAAAAGGTCTTGAATATGGCACTGTTATTATGCCGGCAACTGACGAGGAAATAGATAAACCTCATAAAAATGGTCTTGAGGTTTCGTATATTGGCAATGAGATTGGATATTGTCTTTCTGCAAACGGTAAACAGTATTCCAACAATTTCTATGAATTCAAGACAGAAATAAAAGAAATGATGATGGAAGAATCAAGAATACTCTATGTTGCTATGACAAGAGCAATAGACAATTTTATTTGGTTTTTAAACCTTGATAGCAAAGGTAACAATTGGGGCGATATACTTAAAGAAATGCACGAGGAGATGTGAATGATATGGGATTGAAAATATATACATACTCCAATCCTTATGATATCAATCGTGAATCATACTGGGATGAAATTAAAAACTGCGCTCATTTTTGCGTTTCGCAGACCATGGTAAATGGTCTTGAAGATATATATTCTTCATTAAAAGAGGGCGGTTATCTTACAACTATTCGTATACTTATCAACACGCTTTATTCTGACTGGGAAGATGAGAACAGGCGTGTTAAACAGATAATGGAAGTTGATAATGCAATAAACGCTATTCCGCTTAATGGGGATGAAAGCGGAAATGCAAGACGTTCACTTGAATATAATACTAAATCATTGGTCAAGTGTATTCGATTGTTTAAGGAATTAGGCCTGAGCGCCAATAGTTTTGATATATCTCGTCTCAATACGGATCAGAAATATCTTATAGATATATACAAGTACACTTGCTCCAGAGAGAAGACTTCGTTTGAATTTAAAAGGGCTTCACGAGCAGATATTATAGATGAAAAGATAATAGAAGCACTTAAAAACAAACACAAGGATTATTCTTATGATAAGCTCGATAGAAAGACAATAGTTATTCACGGAATACATCAATTCACCCCTGCTATGCTATGTGCTATTGAGGATATTTCACATTATAAAGACGTAATACTGTTGTTCAATTATCAGAAGCAGTATGAAGCAATTTATCAGACATGGACTAACATCTATTCCCTTTTTGAAGAAGGAATAAAATACAGCGATGAGCACGAGTTCAAGCCGGTTTCTTTACTTATCGATAGCTATCCGTGTAATACTCTAGCCGACAATATTGGTGCACTCTCAAACGGGAAGCTTGAAGTGAAGCCCGGAGTACTCAATAATTTGGAGGTAATAGAATTCGAAACCATTACAGAGTTTGCGGGATATTGCGCAAAGCTGTTCGAGAACGCTCGTAAAGTCAATAAGCGTAATGGCTCTCATAATCCAGTTCTTCATGATATGACTGAACAACTTTACTCGGCATCAAGTAAGGTAAACGATATTCTCAGAGCATATTTTCCTGAACAATTCGGCGAACGTCATTTTCTTGACTATCCTATCGGTCACTTCTTTGTTGCCGTTGTAGAGATGTGGGACAACGAAAATGAATGTGTTAAAGTTGATGATATGTCTTTGATCAAGGACTGCTTTGAGTCAGGGATTCTCAATGAGAACGTTCCTGGCGAACTGCTTAATACATTCAATACTATCGAGCCCTTCGTTGAGAAGGAAACCACACTTGCTGGCATTATAGGTTCTTTAAAAAAGCTTCGTAAATATGTTGATCCTTCTGATAAAAAACTTCAACGTATAGGATATTTGAATGTAAGTAAAGAAAAGCTTGATGAGCTACGAACCGCACTTGAAGAACTTGAAAAAATAGTTATCAGCTTCTTCTCAGATTTCAGTAGCGGAGGAGATAACTTTAACCGTTTTTACAGGCGTATCCATGATTTTATTGTCAAGAGAACGCAGGATATGGAGTCACTTGACAAAGAGATGAGAGAAGTTGTAACCAAGCTTCTTGCGCGTATGAACAAGATTGATCTTCCTGATACAGGTACTTTTACGTGCCTGAAACAAACCATGTCCTTCTATCTTAGCCAGGACGACAGTCTGATGCATGGCGCAAACTGGATCGTAAGAGATTTTGAACAGATAGACGGAGATATTCTACGAAGTAGCAAGCAGAAAGCAGATCGAACATGTTACCATTTCTGTTGTCTCAGCGATAAAGATATATGTGCCGCAAAAGATGAAAGACTTCCTTGGCCGCTCGATATCAACTTCTTCGAGTACTCCTATGAACCTTTGGAACAGAATTATCAAATATTTCTTAAATCTAAAATGGAGTTTAAGAACTTCAAAAGATATGCGCTGCTTTACGGACTGGAATTTAATCGCATTGGCTGTAAACTTAGCTATGTCAAAACAGTTGACCGTAAAGACAATGAGTTGTATCATCTGATAAAAATGCTTGGATTAAAGGTTAGAAAGTATCATAGCGACGCTGTTGACAGCTATGTTCCACATTTAAAATATGGTAATCCGAACGTAGAATCATATCCAAAAGGCAATGAAAATGTTGATAAGATCAAATATTGTATTTGTCCATATAAATTTGCGCTTGAAAGCGTAGTGCAAGAAAAAACACTATATAGAGAAAGATTCCTAGTAATCTTTTATATGAGAGTAATGCTTCAGAATGCAGTCCTTACTAACAATGCTGGGCGACGTCTAAGCGAGAGCGAACTTAAAAGTGTCATTAGCAAAGAATACCAAGCTCTTGATGATAAGTTTAAAATATCCAATGAATATGAAAAAACTCAGATAATATCAGAGTTATATAAATATCTTGCAGCACATATAAAAAAATACGGTAGCTTTACGTCGCCTTCATATACTGATAAACTCAAAGATGATTTTTTGATTGTAAAATTAGACGATTTTATTAGGAAATCAAGGGATATCGATCTTGATGCTGTTTTAAACGACAACGATGAACGGTACAAAAACAACCGGGGGATGCATTGTACGTACTGTTCAAGCAAGGATATATGCTTGCGTATAGCACAATACTAAGATTCAGGCGGTGATGAAATGCTGAAAACGGGAATGTATGTCAGATGTTCAATTGACGTTGAAGATCCTACCGAGCCTAGAGATTTCATATCAGGAAAAATAGTTGAAATCAACGATTATGCTGAAAATGCTATAATTGAGTTTTATGATCTTCTTGGAATTAAGAAATACTATCCGGTTCCTGAAAAGCTGGAATTCCCTTTATCAAAGCTTCAACACTGCAGGATAAGTAATGGTTCCGTGGTTTCAAATAATGGGGAAATGTATTTTGTTATTCAGTGCATTTCTGACAAGAATGACGGATTCACCTATTACTATCTTGCCTCGAACACTGGAACAGTCATTAAAGTTTGTGAAAAAGAAATAAAAGCTACGTTTAATTCTGGCGAAATATCACCTCTCTCGCAGTTGAAGCAATATGAATTCCAGAATCCTATGTGGTACTTTGGTAGAAGTGCAGTCAATAGGACTATGCATACTATTGATAATGCTTTCTATGGATTTAAGGAGCTTGCCGGCTGTAAGATATTTCTAAAGCCATATCAGCTTAAAACCGTTATGCGTTGCCTATCTGAACCTAATTGCAGATATATGATTGCTGACGAGGTAGGTCTCGGCAAGACAATAGAGGCAGCTTCTATCCTCAAAGTCTATCTATCTGACAAGAAAAACCAAAAAATACTTATCTGTGTTCCTGACGCATTGGTTGAACAGTGGAAGACAGAACTCGCTTTCAAATTCAGACTATTTGAAGGAGAAAACCTAAATAGTAATTACATAGAATTAGCTCCTATAAGTCGGGTCACAGTGATATACGGAAAATATGACTTTATCATCGTCGATGAGGTACACTCTGTTTTGAGCAAAAATAATCTCTATGAAGCTGTGCTTAACTTAAGTCGTGCTGCTGATAACGTAATATTGCTTAGTGCTACGCCTGTACAGAGTCGTAATGAAGAATATCACAAGCTTTTATCTCTCATTCAGCCTGAAAGATACTACGGTATGCGTGAAGATAGATTTTTGGACTTGCTTGAATTACAGAACAAAATAGTACGCAAGGTTCATTCTGCCGTAAGTTATCTTGAGGATTACAAGGAAGCGATTAAAACATCTAATAACGAACACAACGAAGATACCCGTGAAGCTTATGAGGAACTTGTTGATGTGCTTGAAGATATAGCAGATAAAACAAACGACAAGACTGTTGAAGAGGACATCGAAAAACTAAGTTATGAAGCTGAAAACTTCTCTCTTCTTAGACTTGAGAGAATAGTTGCTTATATCTGTGAGGCGTATCAGCTTGAAAGATGTGTAATACGAAACAGAAAAAAAACTGAAGACACCAACAATCGTGTTCTTAAAGAGATTACTTACGAAATGGATTCAGATTTTAACAATACTGAATTTAGGATATATTCTCTTTTATCAGACTGGATATCAAGCTGTACATTTGATAAAAAAGACTTTGAATACAAAATTCTTCCGTTAATAAGTGCTTTTTTCAGTTCATCTTTGGCATTTTCAGATGAATTAAAAAATAATAGCGCTGTTCCTACTGAAATAATAGAACTAACGAAAAAATGGATATCTGAAGATAAACAGACAATAAAAAATATACGGCGCATTCTTGATAATACAATGGATTTTATGTCAAGAATGGTCAGCATTTGTGATTATATAGAACAGGAAGCGTATGATAAAAAAGTCCTGATTTTTACGCATTTTAAAGGCACACATATTCTTTATAGGAAATTGTTGACTAACTTATTCGGAGAGAATCATTGTACTTTTTTCTGCGAAGGCATGTCGCCTGACGAACTTGAACTAAATACTTATCGCTTTCAGAATGAATCTGAATATCATATAATGCTTTCAGATGAAAGTGGTGGTGAAGGAAGAAATTTTCAGAAAGCTGATGAACTTATCTGCATAGACATTCCGTGGAGTGCTAATACTCTTGAACAGCGTATTGGAAGGCTCGACCGAATAGGGCGAGATAAAACAAAGGATGTTGTCTCTGTAATAGTCTATTCACAGGATTCTGTTGAAAAAGATCTAGCTGATATCTGGAACAAAGGTCTCAATATTTTCGATAAATCTCAGAGTGGCCTTGAGATCATTATGAATGATATAGATGAACAGATAAAAAATGCGATTATGGCAGACTTTAAATTTGGCCTATCGTCTATTGTTGACGATATGATTGAAGAAATAAAAAAGATTGAAAAACAAGTAAAAGAGGAGCGCCACTTTGACATAGCAGCCTACACCTATCAGTACATAAATAAAGAAATAGAGAAAACTGTTAACCGGTATAATGAAACAGAAAGCGATCTATTCCGTGATTCTATGATGTCATGGTCATCTCTTGCCGGCTTCCGTGGAGATAGGATGTCAGAAACTGTTATAAGATTTAACGCTTCCTCATTCTCTCCTAGATCTGCATACAACACACTTTTTGTTCCTCCGGATATGAACGCGATGATTGATGACAAATTAAATCAGATGCACAATCGTGTAAGAGTATTAAATGGAGAAAAAGCCATAAAGAACGATCCTCATTCTATTCAAGGAACATTTAATCGTAAAAAAGCCTTAGAAAATGATTACATCCACTTCTTTGCCCCGGGAGATGGTATTTTTGACAGCATAGTTAACAATGCTGTCAATGCTTACAAAGGAAGATGTGCTGCTTTTGCTATAGAAAGCAATATAGAATGGGAAGGATTTGTCTTTAGCTGGTATATAATACCTGATGAACTTCTTCTTTTACAAAATGGTATATCGTTAAAGCAAGTAAACCAATACCGAGGATTCCTGACTTCTGAAATTATTAGCACCTTTATGTCAGTAGATGGAATTAATGTCGAAACAGATCAGAATGTTATAAAAGAGTTCAGAAAATACTTCAAAATACCTGTTACACAAATAAAAGACTACTTTGCAAATCTTGGAAAACGTACTCCGTCGAAAGATTTCCTTGGAATTAAGGAAAGATATGCGATTTCAAATTTGTCATGGTTTAAAGAAACTCATTCCGTTTCAGAATGGACCAATAAAGTTGCGTTATGTTATGACACATCAAGGAAGCAAGCTGTCGAGGAATTCCGTAAGCTTAGACGCATAAAAGCGTTAAATGACACTCTCAACAAGGAATTTTGCTCTGTATGTGCCGCCGCTGTGTACTTTGGTAGAGATATAGATCCCGTCGAGAAGATGAGAATTAACGAGATTGTGCTTGAAGCTTTTTCAAAGCCAAATATCGTTCTTGACTCAGTTTGCTATGTAAGGATGATGAAACGATGACAAATCAAGACATAATCCGTAAGGTTCAGGAGTGTGTTAACGCTCCTGATCTTAGTACATACAGTTCAGATCTGCTGAATGGCTACGATAATAAAACCGCTGTAGCTATGCGAATGCTTAATGCCTATCAACGTTTTAAGATAGATAATTCTACGGAAAACCAGATAGAATTTGAGTGCGCTCTTAGAAACTACCTACTCTTTCTTAAAACAGATATTTTAATTAACGGATATAACTTATCAGTACCGAACCACTTTGGTTTGAGGATAGATTATTCCAAGGGCAGCATTTATGCAAATCTTGATCTTCCTCCGTATGTTAATGACACGTTTGTAAGAACTGTTTTTGACGGGCAGCCGACGCAACGTATATTTGAGGATGATGAGATCAAAGAGGTCAATCCATTTATTTACAAGCTTACTAATCAAAAGTTCAGGACTTTCAAATCCATAGAACAACAGATTGCAGTTATGGGGGCTCTCCGAGTTCCTGCTGGTTACACTGCAATGGTGGCAATGTCCACTGGTGGTGGAAAAAGCCTCGTAACACAGACTGTATCTTATCAGTACGATAACAGCTTGACAGTTATTATAGTACCTACCATCTCGCTTATGCTTGACCAGCAGAGAAACGCATCAAAGATAATTATTCCGGAGAACAAAAACGAGATAATGTTCTATCACAGCGGCTGTAATGTTGAAGAGCTTACCTCGGCTCTTGATAATAATCGTATAAGAATGCTTTTTGTCTCGCCTGAAGCGCTTATTAAGAACGCCAGAATACAAAACAGCATTTTCAAAGCAAATGCAAGAGGATATTTAAAAAATCTTGTTATAGACGAGGCTCATATAATCATTGAATGGGGCGCTTCATTTCGTGTAGATTTCCAATGTCTAGATTCATTTAGACGGCTTTTGATAAAAGACAACCCTTCGCTCAGGACTTATCTCCTTTCAGCAACGTTTAGCAAAAAAACAGTTGATAATCTGAAAATGTTTTACTCTGACAATGACCGATGGATAGAGATAAGACTCGACACATTAAGAAAGGAACCGCGATTTGACATTATAAAATGTCGTTCATACACCGAAAAGCACCTCAGAATAAAAGAGCTAGCTTGTAAACTTCCCAGGCCTATGATTATTTATGTAAATTCGCCCGACGATGCAGAAACTATACGGAATGAATTAGTTGAAAGTGGTTTCAGCAACACAAGAGTTTTTACTGGAAAAACTGGAGCATCAGATCGCGAAAGAATAATAAAGGAATGGGTAAACGATAAGTTTGATCTGATGATAGCCACGTGTGCCTTTGGTGTCGGCGTGGACAAGAAAGATGTAAGAACGGTTGTCCATTCGTATGTTCCTTCCGGGCCAGATCAATATTATCAAGAGTGCGGCCGAGGCGGGCGTGACGGTCTGCCTTGCCTTGGCGTTATGCTGTATACAGACGAAGATATAAACACAGCTCTTTCTATGACGCAAAAGGTTCTTACCGTTGAAAAGCTGAGCGGACGCTGGTTCAGTATGCTCAACAGCCGCAAAGCTAATATTCAACTTGATTCGATTGTGATAGATACCTCTGTAAAGCCAAAGTACAATGATGCAGACACTTTCTATGTTGAGGTTAACAATGCAGACATTACATGGAATGTATATGTTATATTATTGCTTAGGCGATCTGGACTGATAGAGATAACCGATGTTAAGTATGATGAGGAAAGGTATATTTTTAATATAGAGCTTACTGATAAACGTATAAGATTTAATAATGAACAGACACTTGCAATTTTCAACAAAGTACGTGATGAGGAGAGCAAAAGTATTTATTCTGATATAAACGAGCTGGTAAACAAATTACGCAGAGTTGGTAAAAGCTGCTGGTCGTCAATGTTTAATGACATTTATTTGCTTACAGATGAGTATTGTGCCGGATGCAACAATCATATCTCTGTTCGTGCAGATAAGAGCAAAAATTTCCCGTTAAAAAAGACTGTGCTCTACCCTGTATCTATCCCAACCGGAAAATTGTCCGACGTTATGAGCTCGACTAAGGAAATGCTTATAATCTGTGACAAATCTCCTGAGGAGATAATACAGAAATTATTCGATTCCGGTGCAGATATTATAGTTTTGCCTGATGAATCTAAATACACTTCATTATTATTGAATAGCGAGAGTCTCATTCCTACTCAGTTCTGCATGGGATACCGGGAATTCTTTGAACTCAGTCGCATAAACAGTCATTATTATCTTTCCGGAACCATAGTTTTCTATTTGGGCGATAATGAAGAGTTAGCTGGTAAATTGCTTAATATATCAACTGACAAGGAATATAACCGTATATTTTTAGTAAACTCCGACTTTTATGTTCCAATTAGAAATAAAAATATATCCGAATTGGTTAACGGCGCTTGTAAGCACGACTATATTATCAAAAAGGAGTTAGAATAATGTTTTTTAGTCCGATAAAGACAGAGCCTATTCCGGAACGTGTCCTTTCAATAAGTCAGATAGTTGCGGATAAAGGACCGATAGATGAAAAGGAACTGGATAGAATCCTGATACCGTCAAAACTGAGCACGGCTAAGACTTCTTATTTTGCCCCTGTGTTTGAAACTGCCAAGGAGTTGGAACTTGTAGGTTATAACGAAGAAAAGAAAGTCGTTTTCACAGGTAATAAAGAAGATATAAAGTCATTGGCAACCTTTCGTGTTTTTTGTAACTCAGTAGTATTCAAGGATAAGTCTTCTGATTTTTATAAAATAATATCTTGCTTTTTAGAAGCTAATGATGAATGGCTGAGTTATAGTTCGGTTACTACAGATCCTGAGATCATCAGGATTATTAATGCCGAGACAGGAATACCATCCCTTAAACTTGAAAAAGATGTCATTCTGGGAGTAAGATTCTGGATCAACTTCCTTGGTTTTGGTTTCTTCCAGGAACAGGCTAAGGTGTTTCTTCCTAATATGTATACGGCGCTGAAGGACTTTATGGTTCTTGGGGACATTGAAAAAGACAAAGAATATTCAGTCGAGGAATTTCTCAACAATCTACACAGTGGATCAGCTGTTGCATTAAAGAATTCTAAATTGACCTTGAAACTCAATCTTGCTATGTCAAATGCACTCAGACTACTCCATGATAATAAAGAGATTGAATTAAAAAAACACCTGGACAGTGAGAAAACGTGGCATTTATTTACAAACGACGATCATGAATTCACATCTGAAATTACTCATATTATTGTCAAAAAGGCGGTGAAGTGATGAATATAGCTATTGCGAAAAACAGAATCAGCCAGGTACTTAGAGTAGATTCTATTGACAGCACAGATAGCGATTTCCTTGCCACTCATGTACCTTTCCGCAAAATAGTGGTCAGCACAAAGTCAGGCGATCAGTTTGAAGAAGCATTTAAATCAGAGCAAGATATATACAGAGATATATTTAGTAATGAACAGACACAGCATGAACACCAATTCGTTATTGTCGAAGGCTCTAGTGGTGCTGGTAAATCTCACTTTATCCGCTGGCTATACGCCAGGCTTACAGCAGTGGAAGAAAAAGATGATGTAGTTCTTTTGATACGCAGAAGCGACAACACACTTAAAGGGACCATAAGACAGCTCCTTGAGATTAAGGAAGTAAAAGAAATATCTAACAAGGAAGCTTATGAACGTCTCGTAAAGGCAAATCAGGCTATTACTGAAAGTAAGTTCAAATCTACGATTTATCACCAGTTTATAGTTGAGATAGAGAACGATACAAGTGAAACGTTGGGCAATATCAAACGAAAAAAGCTTATCGCCCTACTCAACAACTCAGCGTTTCAAGAAAGATTAATGACCGCCGGCGGCCCGATAGACAGAATTTATAGTAAAATTACGAGTGCTACATCAAATGTTGACCTTGATCTTATTGCTCAATTCAGTAAAGCTGATTTGACTCTTGACATAGACTTTATTAATCAGCTTGATGATGCTGACAGAAAAGCTCAGGATTTTGCTAACAGTCTGATGGAAGGCGATGATGATGAATTTATCCAGAAGATTGCCGACTATTTGAATTCTTTTGTTGAAACAGTTATTCAGACGAGTGCAGGCATTGAACCTGGAGATTTTCAGCAGATTTTCAAAGAGATTAGGCAGGAATTAAAAAGAAAAGGAAAGAATCTTATACTGCTAGTTGAGGATATTACATCATTCACCGGTGTCAATCAGGCTTTGCTCAACGCCCTAGTAACAGGGCATACAGGCTCAAATGCAGTAGATAATCTTTGTAAGCTTATTTCCGTTGTCGGTACAACCACTCAGTACTACAAGCAGTTTCGAGATAACTATCGTGATCGTATTACCAAACAGATAACTATACATGACGGAGTAATTGGTGAAAATAAAAATGACCTTGTTCAATTTGTTGCTAAATATCTCAATGCAATATCATTAAGCAGCGATACTCTTAATGAATGGGTGAAAAGTGGGGCAGATTCAGATGATATGCCCGTTCATGAGGATAAGGATCACGACCATTGGGATAGATTTAAACTAGCTTCAGGCAAACAGATATCTCTATTTCCTTTTACTCAAAAGGCTATTATAAATCTCTATGATTCAATGTCTGATCATAAAACTCCTAGATATATTCTTAGAGACATAGTTGAACCTGCGGTAAATGAAATTTTACATGATATTTCTGCTTTCCCAAAGTTTTGTATGGGCTGGCATTCTTCACTTCCGGAATCCGTTGAAAACAGAATAGGAAGTATAGTTCAGTCCGCACAGATATTACCGGAATCGAAAGCAGAATACAGAAAGCGCTTAGTAGCTTTTATGAGCTTTTGGACAGACAAAACGCTCGATGTTACTAGTAACGGATGCCTTGCTGGAATTAATACCAAAATATTTTTTGAGCTTGGTTTTAATGATTTTGTTAGCAAGCTCGCAAGCACAGCTACTGTTAAGGATGTCGGAGAGACAACTCCTCTGGAAAACAGTTCAACAACAGCTATAGAAGACAATAGCGTATCAGAATTATCCCATGAACCTGAGACACCAGTTCTGCCAGTAAAGCCAATTGTCAAGGTACAACCTAAGATAGACCCGAAGAATCAGAAAGATTACGATTCATTCAGAGCAAATGTAATAGCGTGGCATCGTGACGGGGGGAACCTCATTCGTTTTGTTCCTATACGCGATCAAATTAGTAACTTTGTATATGATTCAATTAACTGGCAACAAGAAGGAATACCGCTTGATTCAAAAAACAGATTTAAGGATTCGGTAGGCGGAAGACTTGTCGGCTTTGAAAGACAGGATCAAGCTCTTGACAGATGTATAGTGATTTTTAAGGACACAGATGAAACTTATCAGCTCCTTCTGTGCTTTGGAAAATGGCTCTATCTCGGGAATAAAACATGGAATTTCCCGGAATCAGCATCGGCAATATATTTTGCTACTTCTTGGTTGCAAAGAAACAAAGATAGGTTTGTAAATGCTATAAAAAACGTTGATAAAGGCTCTACCATTCCTGCATACATAAAAGCTGCAATGATTGAGAAAGTGTACAAACTAATTATTAACGGTAGGATTGGAGATGTGAAAATAACAAATCTTGGAGACGAGACATTCCTTAGTGTGGATACTCAGAAAAACGTTGCTCCTGAGTTTTCTGTAGGTCACTGTCAAGCATGGTATGAGCTACAACAGTTTATATTTAACGATCCAAAATCATCAGATTCATATTTTGCTTCTGTAAGGTATTTCAATCTAATTCAAGGTGTGACTATTAATACTGATAGCTATGTACTCAATTATTCTCTTTATCAGTCCGCACTGAAAGAAATCCATAAGTCTAAGTATGTTCTTGATGAAAACAATCTAAATGATGTAAAGCATAAACACGAGATTTATGAGCTTACTCAGAAGGTGCTTTCAAAAGTGAAAAGAGTTGTAGAGGAAGAAACAACCCTTGCGCATAGTATCGCAGAAGATATACTCAACTATTTTGAGAATATTGACATGGAAGATGAACTTGAAGCAAGCGACATACGTGATTTGATCAATGACATACAGAGTTTCTATCAGAAATGCTTTGCTGCTGGAATAAATGTCAGCATCATAGATAATGCAAAAATAAAACAGCTAAAAGATTCAGCATCTGAAATAGCAAAAGCTATGTGTATACTTCAAAAAGATTTTTCTAATGATGATGATATTTCTGTTCTGTATGCCTTCTCTTCAAACCCAATTGGAGTAGTTTTGCCTTTTCTTAAATTGTTAAGAACCGTAAACACAGATATCGATACTGCATATGGACAGATGCACAGCGAAAAAGATGCTTTGACACGTAAGGGTAATTGGAATGATAATATTGATCCAAGATTTGAGCAACAACAGGAGTCGTTTGATACACTTTTTGCTGAACTGAAGGAGGTGTGAGCAAATGTTACATAATAAGATTCAGTCAACCATTGGACTTATTGATGATGTTGTTGATAATAGACAGAAGGAGAACGAAAACAAAAACACTGCGAATAGAAATAACGTTTTCTTTGACAGCTTGAATAAACTCACGCCATCAATCATTTCATATATTCTAGTCAAAAAGAACTTCAGTTTCTCTTTACAGTCAAATACTGCGGCTGGATTACAAGATCTTATGAGTTATTCAAAAAGAACTTTTGATGAGGCCAAAGCAGTGAATCCACCACAATTTAGGCAGAAATCAGAAAGCTTTATCGATTCAATTGCTAAGGAATGGGAGATATTCTACAAAGCTAATAATAATGAGATTATTAACGGATTAAATATCATTGTGCTTGTTCATCCTACACCTAATGTGGTGAGAAGCTGTATAACTGCTATCAACAAGTGTGAAAAATGGCCATTAACACAAGAAAGCATTGATTCCTACTATGATGCTCGTCTGAAAGCAAGCAATCTCATGAAAGAAATGAAATTTGACGATGAAATAAGAGACTTCCTTATAAAAGTTCGTGACAAGAAAGCTACTCTTTCTGACATCACACCATCAATAATGGAATGGATTCAATCAGAGAATATTGCTGATAAGGTAAGTCTGAGTATCAAAAACACTGTTTAAATAAGAAATTACAGATATTGTTGCATTGTGCTTGTATGAGCTTGCTCTAATACTATATTGATCCAAATTAACGAGAGGATGTATTTGATTTATGGCCATGAGAGTGCCTTGGGATAAGTACGAAACCGCAATACTAATCGATGCATGTATTCAAGTAATAAATAATAAGGTCGATAAGAATACAGCAATAAAGACAGTTTCTGCAAAATTACGAAAAAGAGCTGTTAATTCTGGCGTTAGAATTGACGACGTATATCGTAACGAAAACGGAATAAGAATGCTGATGACTACGATAATGTCGATGATTCAGGATGAAGAACCTAGTCTTTATAATTCTTCAAAACTTTTTTCTGAGATGGTGGAGCTTTACAGGACTGAATATTTATCTTTCTCTTCAATATTGGAAGAGGCAAATCGTCAGATCGTAAGTATTGTTGGTAATAAAACGACTTTTGAAAGGTTGCAAATTGTAAACTGCGAGGTTGAGGCTGTTTTCTTTCATAAGCCGGAAGAACCTTATGGGTTCCTGAGCAATTGGTTCTATTCTCCATTTAATATAAATGATACACATTATACATCAGCAGAACAGTATATAATGCAACAGAAATGCCTGCTTTTCGGTGACTATGAATCAGCTAAAGCCATTCTTGCAACGGAGAATCCCGAAAATCAACAGAGCATTGGTAGGCAAGCAAAAGGTTATATTAGCAGCGTATGGTCAGGATTACGGCAACTAATAGCAGTACGTGGGCTTTTAGCAAAGTTTAGCCAAAATGAAGATTTACGTGAAAAACTTCTTGAAACAAGGAATGCATACCTTGTTGAGTGTGCTCGTACAGATACAGTATGGGCTTGTGGCAAAAGTTTGACTGATCCTGACCGAAGGTATGCAAATAAATGGACTGGACAGAATATCCTTGGTTTCTCACTTATGGAAGTTCGTAACATTCTTCAAATTTAATTGTAATTAAATATGACACTCCGGAGGTCATAGGAGGATTTCTATCATGAATAAAAGTCCCCGTTGCTTATATCATAACCATTTCAATTCTTTCTTGACTGATGGTGATCAATCCATACTCGGCGCGCTTTGTGAGAATTATCACGGTTCTGTTCAGAGCACACAGATAGAGGCTTGGACGAGCGAAATATCCATAATGAAGGAAGTTCTCTCATCACTACGGAATGAAAAGGGACAAGTAATATTTGAATATGATATACCCCGTCTTGGCAAACGAATTGATGTTATTTTGCTCCTAAAAGGTATAATTTTCTGTATTGAATTTAAGGTTGGAGAGAAAGACATTTTAGGATCAGATGTAGATCAGGTTCTGGACTATGCTCTGGATCTGACAAACTTTCATAAATTCAGCGAGAATCATCTTATCGCTCCGGTATTAATAGCTACAAAATATAGAGGAAGTTCTACTACTATACAGAAATCTGTATATGATGATAATGTCCTGAACCCCTTGATTGCAGGTGAAAGAGGATTACAAGAGATCATACATAGCGTTATACAAAAATACCCTGATTTGCCTCCCTTGTACGATAACTGGATCATTAGTCCGTATGCACCTACTCCGACTATTATTGAAGCTGCACGCACGCTCTACGAAAGTCATTCTGTAGAGGATATAACAAGGCATGAAGCTGATAAGGTTTCAACTGATGCAACAATTTCCTGTATTTTAGATGTGATAAACAGAAGCAAAAGAAACGGCGAAAAAAGCATTTGCTTTGTAACAGGTGTACCCGGAGCCGGAAAAACTCTTGTCGGTCTGGAAGTTGCAGTTCGGCAAACATATCAAGGTCATGATAAGCCGGTTGATGACGAAGGCGCTGTTTACTTATCAGGTAATGGACCTTTGGTTGCCGTGTTAACCGAAGCGCTGGCAAAAGATAATTATGAAAAGTGCAAAGCCAGAAATGAAAATAAAAAGATAACAGATTCACGTCGTGAAGTCGGAAAATTCATCAATATGATACACCGATACCGCGACAATATGCTCGCAAAGATTAAGAATCCTGTCGAAAACGGTGTTCTTGAAATTGATCCGGATAAAGCTGTAAAAATGTCTGAATCCGGATACGGAGAAGTCGAACACGTAGCTATTTTTGATGAAGCACAACGTTCATGGACACATAAACGTATCGCGGAATATCTTAAACGCGGCGGAACCTATGGAAATAAACTGAAAGTCCCTAATTTTCCGATGTCGGAAGCCGGCTTTCTGATATGGTCACTTAATCAAAGAGAAGACTGGGCAACTATTGTATGCCTCGTCGGAGGCGGACAGGAAATCAATACAGGTGAAGCTGGGATTTCCGAATGGCTCAACGCCTTAAACAACGATTTTCCTGACTGGAAAGTATATATTTCTCCTAAACTTACAGAACCGGAATACGCCGAAGGAAAAGTCAATGAATTACTTAGAGAAAACAGGAATGTTACATTCACATCAGATCTGCACCTTAGTGTAAATCTTCGTTCCTTCCGTGCTGAAAAACTTTCGACGTTTGTACATATGCTTCTGTCATTTGATAAACAAGCTCAGAATGTTTATCGCGAGTTCTCTGATAAATATCCGATTATTTTGACGAGAAGTATGGATACAGCAAGAAAGTGGCTTAGAGACAGAGCAATGGGTACAGAAAGAACCGGCATTCTTGTTACAAAAGAAGCTGCGCGATTTAAGCCGCTGGCGGTACATATTCTGCCGTCCGGCGACGAAAATGCTGTGCATTGGTTCCTGGAGGATAAAATAGATACACGTTCCTCGAACTATCTGGAGGATGCTGCTACCGAGATTCAAGTTCAGGGCTTGGAGCTTGATTACGCATGCCTACTCTGGGATGCGGATATGCGTTACGAAAATGGAGAGTGGCATTATTATAAATTCAACGGGCAAACTAAATGGAACCAGCAGGACGGCGACAGTGAAAGTATGCAGGAACGCAGAAAGTATATGCTTAACGCATATCGTGTGCTGCTTACTCGTGCCAGAAAAGGCTTGATCATCTGTGTGCCGGAAGGAAATGCAAACAAAACAGTCGGTGGATTCTGGGAAGATAATACAAGAATCCCGGAATACTATGACGGAACATATTCATACTTAAAATCGTTAGGATTGGTTGTATTATGATACAAGTAACTGCTGCCGTTATAAGAGACGGCGAAAAAGTGATGATATGCAAACGTCCCCAAGGCAAACGATTTGGCGGACAATGGGAGTTTCCAGGCGGAAAGGTCGAGCCGGGCGAATCCCTGTTTGATTGCATAATAAGAGAATGTCAGGAAGAACTTTCCATACTTATCGAACCGAAAAAAGAAATCGTTGCTATCGAAATCGGTGATTATACGCTGCACTTCATAGATGCTGTCATTGTATTCGGAGAGATCACATTGAATGAGCATGAAGCTGTTGAGTGGATAAGCAAGGATGATATAGATAATTATGAGTTCTGTTCCGGTGACAGAAAAGCACTCGAATACATTTGGTAAATAAAGAGATTCATTTCTAAATATAACAAACAGATCGGTGGTGATTGTATTGAAAATCGTTATCGACTCCGAAGTCGAAAGACTGACTAATGAAATTAATAATCTGAAAGAGGCACTGATGCGTCTGCTTGACGAAGAATATGACCTCCTCAACAACATCTGCCCTCACCTTCAGGCGCAGTATTACGAGTATTTCGGTGTCCTAGAGACGGAAACGGCTATGTATGAAGAGCAGGTCAGAGTCCTCCAGAGGAAGCTTGAACTTGTTCGCCAGAGTACTAACCGCGGTGAAGCTCCTGATCTTGCTGAGATCAACAAGCAGATAAAGCTGGAAATGACCGCTCCAATAATGGAAATGGTAGCTGCCGAGGGAGAAGTGTACACACAGGTCTTTGAGGATATGATCGAGGATGCCGACCCGTCATTTGATAACGAAGAACTCAAGAAGCTGTACAAAAAGATAGCTAAAGCACTTCATCCCGATCTTCACCCTGAACTTACCGAGCAGGAAAACAGACTGTTTGTCGAAGCGATAACTGCGTATAAAAACGGTGATATTGACACCATCCGCCTTATAGAAGCCGTAACACGTACTACCGAGGCCGATAAAAACAATGACGGTGAGATAGATGAAACTGAGGAGCAGGATGCCGTATCAGAGCTGCAGAAACAACGCGAGTATATAGTTTTCGGTATTGATGAGACGTGCGCGCGAATAGCCGAAATCAAGAACAGCTACCCGTATAAATACAAGGCTGTTCTCGATGATCCGGAACAGGTCAAAGAGATACAGGACAGGCTGAAACAAGCTCTTGCGGATTATAAAAAGCTGTTTGATTCATATCGCGATGACCTTGAAAAGCTGATGAAGGAGTTCGGAAAGTGAATGAGCTTACTGTCACGACAGGTTCGTCACTTATCGAAGCGATACATAACGGTATCCCGATAACTGTACCGGAACGCCGCGAGATCTATCTGAAATATGTGAAGATCGCCGGCTGGAATTATCGTGATGATATCGAGGTCGCTTTTGATGAACTGGAGCCCGGAACGCGGCTTACACTACGCCGTGAACCGACTAATGAACACGACGAGCTTGCTATAAAAGTTCTGTCGCCAAGCGGGATAATGATCGGGTATGTTCCGAGGCGTAATAATGCTGTCATAGCGAGACTCATGGATATTGGGAAAGATTTTTATGCCGTTCTTACGCCGCGTGAGAGCGTAGAAAACGATGAGAGACCGCAACTATACGATTTTATGTATATGAAGATATATATGCGTGAGTGAGGTGATCGATATGTACGAGCTTACAAAAGCTCAGGAACAGAAATTGCTCAACGCACTCCATAATGGTAGTGTAACATCTCACGCACCGGCAAGAAAAGAAACATTTGTGCTTGATGAAAAAATCTCTCGCTGGGAAGATACAGACGCGCTAATAACGATAATCGCCGGACTTCGCAAAGGCGATGAAATAATCCTTCGACGCGAGGAAGACAACGATAACGACAATTGTATCGTCGGAATTTACGACAAATTCGGACAAAGGATCGGCTATCTCGGCGGTGGTAACAGAAAGATAATCGCACGTCTTATGGATGCGGGTAAACAGTTCCGCGCAGAGCTTGCACCATGTAACGACATTGTATCATTGACCGATACGGAATGGGTCACGTTTAACAAAGAATTTGATTTTGAAGATGCCAGATTACATTCCGTTATCGACGACTTTCTTACGATCAACATTTATTGGGTAGAGTGAAAGGAAACAATATGCTTGATATTGATGAAATGAAGATATACTGCAACGGCCTGCGGGAAACCTGCAAAGTCCTGGACGGTGCTTTCGGGATTGTCGAGCATAGCAGATTTGTAAACGCATTCGATCAGGATATGTTTTCTTTTCTGCGTAAGATTGCAGCTTCCGATTCCGAACCGAATGATGACGAAAAAGAGTATATAGATGCATTTGTTAAGAGCAGCGCTTACGGTGAAAAATTATACAATGACACAATTGAATGGGACTCGGAAGCTCCGTGTTCTCTGAAACTGTTTGTGAATGCCGAAAACAAACTTATGGAAATAGGAGAAGTTGAACGGAAAGTCCCGAAAACAGGACAGAGTTCACCTGTGGCTATTTGGTTCAAAGTGTTTTCTATAGTCGGTGCTGGCATGATGACCTGTGACAAGAATGTTTCCAACGAAGAAGTTAAACATTTCACCGGCCTTATCAAATCATATCAGAGATACATATTCGAAAATCTGAAAAAGACCGATTTCGGCTCTGCTTTCAACGTTGCAATGGTAGTTACCGAAGACGACGAAGCAAAAGAAACGATATACATGACTAAAGAAAACAGTGATGAAAAGATCTCCACTAAAATAAAGGAAGTGTCAAAGTTTTCTGACAAGTTAAACAACTACAAAGCAGATACCCCTCTTTCAAAACTCCTCGAAAAACTCAACGATCTTGTTGGCCTTGACGGCGTAAAAGGCGAAGTAGAGTCACTTATAAACCTGATAAATATTCAGAAAATACGCCAATCTCGCGGAATGAAACAGATCCCGATCTCGTATCATATGGTATTTACGGGCAATCCCGGTACCGGTAAGACTACTATAGCGCGCCTCATGTCCGAGATATACCGTGAGCTCGGCGTTTTGTCAAAGGGCAGTTTTGTCGAGACCGACCGTTCGGGACTTGTCGCTGGATATGTCGGCCAGACGGCATTGAAGGTACAGGAAAAAGTACAGGAGGCGCTTGGTGGCATACTGTTCATTGACGAAGCATACTCACTTGTTGCATCCAACAGTCCGAGTGATTTCGGTCGCGAAGCGATAGACACTCTCGTTAAGGCTATGGAAGATAACCGCGATGATCTGATCGTAATCGTGGCGGGATATACCGAACCGATGAAGAAGTTCATTAACTCTAACCCCGGACTTCGTTCGCGTTTCAATAAATATCTTGACTTTCCCGATTATAACCCCGAAGAGCTTACCGAGATATTCAGAAGAATGTGCAAGTCAAATGGCTACGATATGAGCAGAGATGCTGAGACTGCAATTCAGAAGCGTTTTACGGAAATGTACGAAAATCGCGACGAGACTTTCGGCAACGGCCGCGATGTGCGTAACATATTTGAAAAGGCAGTGATAAAGCAGGCTTCCCGTCTGGCAGCCATAAAGTCCCCCACAAATACACAGATAATCACATTTGAAGCAAGCGATGTGGAGTAAACGGATTTGCATAAACAATACAACTATTGATATTTAAACATAAGTATATGACCATAATGGATTTTACCCAAAAATACAATCTTAATCTCAACTCTCAACAGCTTGCAGCGGTCTCCGCTGTAGATAAACCTGTGCTGCTTCTTGCAGTTCCCGGGAGCGGTAAGACTACCGTGTTAGTATCCAGAATAGGGTACATAGTAAACGCTCTCAACTTTGCTCCAGAGAATGTTCTTGCAATAACATATACACGTGCAACTGCTTCGGATATGAAGCAGCGGTATTGCTCTGTATTCGGGTTTGAATCTGGGGAAAAGGTAGAATTCTGCACAATAAACGGTCTCTGCGCAAGGATACTTTATTACTATAGCCGTACAGTAAAGCCTAATCCGTTTGAGTTAATGACTGACGATAAACAACTAAGGCTTTTGATGCTTGACATTTACAAACGCTTCTGCAAGGACTATCCTACTGACGGCGATATCAAAGATGTTATGACACAGATAGCTTACTGTAAGAATATGATGCTTTACGGGGATGCAATTAAAAAACTCGACACGCCCGGTCGTCCTTTTTCACAGATGTATGATGCTTATGATCAGTGGATGCGGGATAACAACAAAATGGATTACGATGACCAGATGAGATATGCTCGTATCATTATGAATAAATACCCCAATATACTTCAGCATTATCAGAATCAATACAAGTTCATCTGTGTCGATGAAGCTCAGGATACATCGAAAATACAGCATTCTATAATCAATATGCTCGCAGCCCGTGGAAGCAATCTCTTCATGGTAGGCGACGAAGACCAGAGCATATATGGCTTTCGTGCAGCATATCCGGAAGCGCTTGTAAACTTTGAAAAGGAGCACACCGGAAGCGAGGTTTTGTTGCTTGAGAAAAACTATCGCTCTAACGCAAAGATAGTTGATATTGCCGACAAGTTTATTTCAAAGAACGTATCACGCCACGCAAAGACCATGCTGGCTGCACGCCCAGCGGGGTCTGATATAAAGAATATAACAGTTTCCGAGCGCTCGGAGCAATATACATATCTACTTAAGATCGCAAGAGAATGCAGGAGACAAACAGCTGTTCTGTATCGCGAGAACGAAAGTGCATTGCCACTCATCGACTTGCTGGAGCGTGAAAACATTCCCTACAATGTCAGAGCGAACGATAACAGTTTCTTTACCGGCAGAATAGTCCGGGATATAGCAGACATTGCGGCTCTATCTGAAAATCCGTTTGATACCGAAGTGTTTATGCGGATATACTATAAGCTTAAGCTTTATATAAACAAGCAGACTGCAGAACAAGTGTGCAATTTGTGCCGCCGAGGTGATATAGACATTACTCAGGCATTGATATTCCTTAACAGCAATGATTGGAATAAGCAGAAATTCGAGCGGTTCCGTACCAATATGGCTCTGCTTAAGACTGAAAAAGGCGATAAAGCTATATCACGTATTGCTTACGAAATGAACTATCGCGAATACCTGATAGATAATAATCTTCCTGACGATGGCCTCGATATACTTACGGCAATAGGAGAAAACGAACACAGCTTAAGAGCATTGCTGAACCGACTGGAAACTCTGCGAGACATTCTTGTTAACAAAAAGAATAACAACAATTGCGGGTTTATTCTTTCGACAATACACTCAAGCAAAGGATTGGAATACGATGCTGTTTATCTGATTGATATTTTTGACGGAATTATTCCTTCTGATGCATCCGATAAGGCTGCTCCGAGAAATTCAGATGCCTTCCGCGATTACGAAGAGGAACGCAGGTTGTTCTACGTTGCCATGACCAGGGCAAAGAACGATCTTAACATCTTTTCGATTCGTTTCAGGCGTTCTGCTTTTGCCGATGAAATATTCAGAGAAGAAAAAACCGTGCATAATACGAAGGCATCTTCCTTGCCTTCGTCATCGACTAATAAGATAGACACTAAAGAGTATATCAAATATCTTAACAGACTGATAGCCGGAGTTGAGGTAAAACACCCTAAATTTGGCAAAGGGAAAATTACGTCACGGGAAGATGATATATTGACAATTGATTTTGATGATGCCGGAACAAAAAAGATCGGAGCACAATTTGCATTTACCACCAAAGGCTTTGTTATTATTGATAACAACAGTACGTCTAGTTGAAGTAACTGCTTGAGAAGGCTGTAATAAAGCAGGCTTCCCGTGTTGCAGGCATAAAGTCTCCGACAAATATACAGATAATCACTCTTGAAGCAAGTGATGTTGAATAACAATACGATCACCAAGTAACAAAATTGTCGAAAAATGTCTGAACGTCGGTATATCCTTCGCGCTCTGATGGGTATACCGACGTATTCATATACCAATATCCGTTCCGCGCTATACCGTAAAAGTGCTCGCAGAAATATCTGCCATTCAAAGTATATATTGCTGTGGCGTATATCTCTCTTCCGGTGTTTGTAAAAGCAGATTGGATATAATCGTTCTTCCTTGCGGCCGCGTTCTGGGTGAAAGTGAGCTGGTCTAAGCCAGAAAAGTCTTCGTAGGACGGCGTAACATTCACAGAGATATTCAGCCCGGTAGCGGGATCTGAGAATGTGATGGCATCTGACGACTCTGAGTAGCCCCAATCTTCCTTTGCCAATACGGAGAAATTGCCATATTCATAGTAAAGTACTCTCCATCCCGCGGGTATAGCCTCTCCGAAATGGCGAAAACTCTCCAATGAGGCTATAATAACATCATATACCTCGGAATAGTGCTCCGCCTTGTATTTCCCGATAATCGAGTAAACATTGTCAAAATCCCAGAAAACATACTCGAGATACGCTATACCGCCTTTGGCATATGTGCATATGTATGAATCTGCATCCGTTCTGACATAATCCGACATAGTAAAGCCGCTTTCCGTAAGATTTCCTTCTGCGGTTGCACCTGTCATCATGTTTATCTTCGGATAATAAGGCTCATAGCCTATCTCTATAACTGATGCGGTAGACGGATCCACAAAACAAGTCAATCCGTCACGGTTGACTTCTTTCCAGCCGTTCGGGACGCTTATCTCGTACAAATCTGTATAATAATCGTACATCTCAAGCGGAGCTTGCTCTACAGCAGGCTCTGTTTCTTTTTGTTCGTGGTATTCCGGCAACGGCTCCTGTTTACTTGCAAGCAGGATCGACAGCATAACAGCGACGCCCGCCAGACAACCGATACCTATCTTATATCTTCCCATAATTCTCACCTCGTACCTATTATGATAGCAAAATTGGAGATCAACTTTCTTTTAAAACCAAAACCGCTATCATAATAGGTATAGCATTTTAAGGAGGTGCGCCATGAACGAAAACGGAATGGATAATAACGAGTACTTCGCCAATGAGCAGATAAGGCGCGACAATCTAAATGGCGATATAGAGAGGAGAAATCAGGCTGACAACAGCAGCGTCAGTGATGTTTCCTTGCGTATCGGCAGCGGCGAAGGCGGTGATTTGTGGTACAGCGATGCTTATCAAGGCAAGCTGGAGGGCGAAGTTAACGCTGTAACCCATATTCTGAACGAGATAGCCGGGCCGGAAGTATTCAAATCCATCGAAGCGAAGGTTGACAGTGGTACCACACGCTCTGAAGCTGTACTGGAATGTACCAAAGACTATCTTGCCGGTCTTGAAAGTGCGGATATAGACCTGACGGTGGCCGCTGACGCAGTAGTTGACTCTTTGCGAGAGAACGGGATAGATATTGAGGACGCTATTGCCGGAGGAAAAGAAGGCTTCAAGGAGCTAATATCCACTCTAACCGAGCAGCCGACTGCCGATAACGGGACCGATAAATTCATATCGGATAAGCTCGAAGAGCTTGAAACGGCGCTTGACAAGCTGGAAGATCGCATAGAAGAAGTCCACGCCGAAGCTGACGTTATGAACGACAAGCGGGATAATCTCGCTAAATATGACGACCTATCCCCGCGTAACACATTCAGACAATGGGCTGTTCTGGCAGTAAAGTTGCAAGCACACGCTGATGGTATAGAGATAAATGGCTCAGTACCGAGAGCGTCGGATATTCTGGTGGACATAAGCAACCAGTTTCGGTCAAACCTTTTTGAGTCGGTCATAGAGCTTGCTTTCGCCAAGATCGAGGATGCTATCGAGAAAAGATATGATGATACTGCGGTTACTGATACAGACACAGGCGATACAAAGGGCGAAGGCAGTTCTGAGTCTGAAACAGAGATACCTAAACCTGAAGACGTTGATTTGCCCGAACCGGCAGGAACGGAAACACTTTCCGATATTCCGGCTGATACGGAGAAAGCGCCGGAAGGCACGGATAAAGTTGACGCTCCGACCGAAAGCATAAAAGAAGGTCTTGAACGGATAAACGACACCACGACTTACTCTTTCAGCGATTTTGTAAACGACCATACCGATGAATTATCTGAAGAAGACGGTGATGCTCGCCTTATATCCGCCTATTGTGACCTTGTTGAAGAAAAAGGCGTTGAAAACATATCCGCTGATCTCACCTATTCTATCGCATTTTATGACAAAGACGGTTTCTGTAGGGGTCTGGACAATATCGAAGCTGCCCTTGGCGAACGCGGCATCTCAGGCAGCAAGAGCAATATCCTTATAGACAACGCTGTTGAGAGCTATTGCAGTGATCCCATTGTTTCCTTCAGGCAAGGCACGGAGTCCATAGAATTTGATATACCGGTATCCCGTGAGACAAAATTCGACATTGATGGTGAGACATACACCATCGGCAAGGACGAAACGGTACACTACGATATATACATGAGCGAAGGTACTGTTATCTCTAATATGGTATCGGTGGAAAATGGCGACTTCTATGTGCCTGTTGATTCAAAGCCGGGAGATGTCATACCGTTCGTGTGCGATGTTCTGAGCGATATTTACGGAAAAGATATGGGAACTATGGTCAAGGATGTCGCTGTTATGCTTGAAAAGAAGTACCCGACCGACAAATCCTTTATTCTCGACAAGATATGTGACCATATCGGAGACTTTATTGAAGCCCGTAACGCCAAAGAATGGGAGATTTATGATGTTGAGAACAATATCGTTGACGCTATATCCGCCGAACACGATTATTATGACGACATTGCCAAGAAAGAAGATAATACCGACAGCGGCGAGGATACGGACAGCTTCGCTGACGATGACTCACCAATTGACTTCACAGACTTAGACGAGGAGGATTAAAAATATGGATGAATTCTATAACGACATAATCACCAACGACAGCGCCCCTATTATGGAGCTTGCTGAGAGATACTTGGGGCTTGATGATCCGGCTCCCGAGCAGGAACATACGGATAATGACACCTATGAATCTGCGGTAGACAACATATCGCAGGTCATATCCGACTATGAGGAACCGGAAGCCTCTACGACTGACGATATTTCCGGCAGTGACCTCTGCATACAGGATATGCTTGATGACTACCTGGATGATGTTTACGATGACTTTACAGACGATTTTCCTTGTGATACCGCAAACGATACGGTCTATGATACGGATATCGATAATTCCCTTATTTTCGATACAGCAGACGCATTGAGCTTCATTGATTAGGGGGTGTCATATATGCCGGAACTTGATATGGTTTCTATTGTTCTATTAGAGATCGGAATGATAATAGGCGGTATAGTCGGCTTTTTAGTCGTAATTAGGCTGCAGTTAAGAAAAATCGTCATAATTCGACAGCCGGAGTCTCCGCACGAAGAGGAAGAAGATGACCTTATAGATCTTGATAGTTATGTACCGGAAAAGAAGGTCTCTTTTACAGAGAATGACTGCAACTTTGAGGGTAAAGATCCGGAAAGCGTTGTCAGGGAGAATCGCTCACATGAAGATGATTCATACAGAATATTAAAACGACGACTAAAAAAACATCATCTTTAAGCAGAAAAATACCGATGATTCTATCACGAACCATCGGTATTTAAAATTATTTTTCGTTTTTATGGATTGCGATCTCGCGGCAGACAATACTCATTCTATGATCACGATCTCCGTTTTCAAGCGACTTTACATATGTCTGTACGGTCCCTATGATACTTACCGGCACGTCGGCGGCTAAGTTGGAGCGCACATATTCCGCTATATGTCCGTAACAAACTATCTCGGGATAGCTAAAGGATTTGTTTCCTGCGACTTTCATCACAAATTTGGCATACTCGGGAGAATCGTCCGGCGTAAAGCACTGGATCACCGTTCCGCGAAGCCTTACCGTGTTGATATACTCGGTAAAATCTCCGACATCCGGCTTTACGCCGAAACTATTTTCACACTTCGTCTTTGCCCGTTCGATGGTCTTTCCCACAAACGACTGTTTGCGAACCGGCTTGCCGCCCTTATTAATAAGGGACGACTCCACAGTGGCCGTTATGTTTACATAATCATACTTAGCGTATGCGCCCGACAGCTTGGCGGCCTCTTCGCCGTACCAGACGATCCTGGGATAATCCTTTATGTTCTGCTCGCCTTTAGCCATGCCTGCGTACTTCTTGATTGACAGCGTTACTGCCAAATAATCAGAGGATGTATAAACATCCACTATAGAACCCGAAAGCTCAACAACATTAACACTTTCCATTTTTTAGAACCCTTTCCTTTATCATTCATTCGTTTTTGCCGTAATATAAAGATCACTCGGGAACAATCATATATATCACCACCTCCGTCATATGTATTATGATAGAGAAATTGGCGATTGGGAAAAAATCTACTCACAGGTCTGCACGTTTGTACAAATAAAGCCGAAAAATGTTGTAGAATGTGTCTTTATGGAAAGTGCTGTCGAATAAGCACGGAGAAAACTCTTATTATTTTTTTGTGTCCCTTAAAGTGACCATTTTCGACAGGGCTGTTTGATATAATGGCTTGTACAGGGTGGTTTAAACTCTGTTGGTCGAACCATATCAAATGACAGGAGGGGAAGAATAGTTATGTCGGAAAGAGAATTTGCATCATATATGATGAACATCATGCGTACCCAAAGAGTCAATTCATTGACGAAATGTATTGAGCTCGGTAAAAAGCTCAACGAACAGATAGTTATGCTGTCAAGAGAAAAAAGACTTGACCCAAATGACAGAATTCAGCTTAAAGAACTGAACGCTCGTGCAGTACAGAGCCTTGATGCCGAGTTACAGACGATAACGGAAATAAACAATGTTGTCATTCCATTTGTTCGCTACATAGGCAGCATAGAAGACATGCTTGATAAGACGATGATGATATGCCGATATTCATACGGCTATCCATGGCGGAAGATAGCTTCCATTACGAGCAAAAGCGAGCCCACTCTTCTGCGAAGACATGCAAAATGCATTCAAAGGTATATGGAGCTCAATAATATATCCTGATGATAAAAGTACAGCGGCAAGGATCATTCCTCGCCGCTGTCTTCTTATTTCACCGTAAAGTCATCACGAGCGTTTCGTCCGTCAACGGAACGCTTTCGCTCATAATACGGTTCGGTTTCGGGAACAAATGTATCGCATCTCACCGTTACTTTCGGTTTCTTTTCTCTGTGATGGATGCGCAGATAAAGAAAGCTCGAAATAAACGAGACAATAAAGCCGAATACAAACCCGATCGCTGTACTTCCGACATATAACATAGCCGTTACCTCGTATCCGAACGGCGTTCTGTATTGAATGAAGCTATAATCCTGCCGTTCTGAGCTCTCCAGGTCATGGAGTTATTGTTGAGATAACCGGCATCTTCGCTGAGAAGCTGGACCTTCTCAGGCTGAGTGACCGTATTCGTCCTTGTCTGTATCTGAGGAATGAACGAAGTCATCAGGACAGTATCGGTCGCTTCGTCCACCAAGAAGTTGGTTTTGTTGTAGGTAAACTTCTCCTCATAGGTACTGTAGCCGGATTGATAACACTCTACCCAGTAATAGCCTTCCGCAATAGCGGTATAAGGACAGTCTCTCGAAGTAGATGAATCATGGAAAACTACCTCTGCTCCGTTTCTGGAATTTCCGTTAGGATTGTAATAGACATACCACTCGTATCTGTCATATACACCGCTTTTAATGAGATTATCATTGCTGTACTTAACGACCTCGATATCGGTATAGAAGCCGAGGTCAAGGTGTTTATTAGCGGGAATGTTATCGCCTCCGTCAAGTCCGAGCTTGCTGAAAAGTGTAATAGCGTTGTCGAAAATAGAATAATCTTCTACTTTTGTAGATTTATACGGGATATATGAAGCATTGACATAGCCCTTGAGATACGGATATAACGCTTCATTCATCTCATTGCCGCTCCTGTTAAGGATATTGTTGTACTCATCCGGGTATTTTCTTTCATACGGGGATATGCAGCTTTCGACACATGAACCGTACTCTCCGCCGTATACCTTTTTCCAGTACTCGAGGAGCTCGCCGTCATTCCACAACTCTTGATTGAGCGTATATCCGTTACCGCCGCTCCAGCCCGGATTAAGGTAGAGTCCTTTGTTTATAAGCCACTTGCGGAAATCAAGGATAAGCTGCGCCTGCTCGTGGTCTCCTATAATGCCTTCTATACCGACAACCTTCATCTTTTCAGGAACATCTGTCCAGCCGTAAGTGATCCACATATACCAAAGAACAGCCTCGGTGTCATCGAGGGTCGCGAAGACAGTATCTTCAATATCGGTATCGGAGGGCTTGGACGTATCGAAATCCAGAGCGTCGGAGCCGGTATCATACATATCAATAGCGTTGAGGTACTGCCTGTACTTATCTTCGTTTGATTCATTGTAGTCTTTTCTGGCGTCCTGCTGGAATTTCCCGGTATCATCCCTCATTTTTGTGACAAGAGATGATCTGTAGCTGTCAAGCTCCGACCCATATCCCGGTGAGCTTGTTGCAGGAGGCAGCGAGACATCATAGTCCGGAGGATAGTCCAGGCTGTCGATCTTGGAGCTCATCCAGCTTCTGAGATCGCTGTTGTATAGCCACCACTTTGTTCCGATACGCACTCCGTAGGCGTTATATATCCCATATTTGTAGGCATTGCTGCTCGGTCTGCCCGAATTGTTCAGCAACTGCGTTATATTCGTTGTTACCGCTCTGTCGGTGAAGTTCTCACGGTTCGTTTCATAGTTCCGCTTTATGTCATTTGCCTGTTTCTTTCCATTGGTAAGAGCCGTCGAGTCCTCACAGGTAGTCACGGAAGACATCTCTTTTGCCGAGGGGAGCCCATCCGTGCTGTTTGTCTCAACATCCAGCAGCTTGTTTATGAGAATATATGAGTCCTCTATGACACCCTTATCATCCGTTCCGAACACATTGGGATAAGGAGTAGTATCATAACTGCCGCGATTCTTGTACATATCTTTGCCTTCGGATGTAAGACTGGCTTCATCCTGTACTATCGGCTTAAGCCTTTCTTCTTCGCTTTCCACGGCGGGAGAATAGCCTGCCCATATTCGGATAGTATTGCCGCCAATAGCCACCCTTTCAGCGTCGTTGGCAGGAACATAGACGGTATGATTATTACCGGTCGGGCTTGCGTGATACAGCTGCATCAGATTATTGACCGTAGGAGACGCTTCATAAGCCTGTTTAAGCTGATTGTATTTGGGCATTGAGGCGGTCCCGGGAGAAAACGGCAGTGCGCTCCCTATATCACTCCCGGGGATCTTTACATAGCTTACGCCTCTCCCGGCTCCCAGATCATAGTAAGCGTGCCCCGTATCGTGGTAAGTATCCTCGCCGACCGTTTCGCGAATACTCTTTTCCAGCTCGAATGTCTTAACTCGTACAGCCGGAGGCATGGGATCGCCGATCTGGGAACTGCCGGACTCGAGATTGGAATTGATCGTTGTATGGGCATCTCTTGCTTTGCCGATGCCTTCATTGGTTATCGTTATGGCTATGTCGCTGACATCTGCCGTCTGAGTACCGGCATTGAGAACATTCCCGTTTGAAAAGTTGCCGGAGCTGTCCGCGTAAGCCGGGATCGCCATATTGCACAGCATGGCTGCCAATATGAGCGTAATAGTGATTCTTTTTCTCAATTTACACCATCGCCTTTCTGTTTTGTAGCTTGATCGGTCGTTATTCTAAAAGACTATCATCCTCCTTTACAGGATAAAGCTCATAGTATCCTGAGGCTTCGTTCTTTCTTAGCTCGTAATCACTGACAGGAGCGTAACAAAGCCACTCCGATGACAGCACTTTCCACTCGTTGTCAGCAAGAACGCAGTCTACACGCATAGGGATATAATAATCTCCTTCCTCAACGGTGTCACTGGAGTAATGAGATGTCATTATAGCTACTGCGTTTGCGGACGAGCTGTTCTCGAACTCGATGTTACTGACTTTGACATCCATGATGCTGCTATGAACCGAATGGGCCAGTATCATACCATACATATCCTCGTATTCCGTACTTTCATCGATATACCTTTCCTCATAACTATCAGGATCTATCATATAGACCCTAAAAATATAGTCGGATATGGTCTTTTCGATGGTTATATATTCTTCATGCTTTTCTCCGTCGATCACCTGCAGCTCCGCAGCGGGTGCAGACGCTGTACAGCCGCCGGTGAATGTGAGTATAGCACAGAATATTGGTACAATCGCTTTTTTCATAATTTTTCCTTCCTTTTTTCGTTATTGCTTTATCCGCTGTATATATTATGATAGCGAAAATGTATTTTAGAGAAAAAAGTCCGACTGCACCTAAATGCAGCCGGAAAATATTATTTGGTTTCATTACCATATTGGTCCACAGGGTATTTTTTTGCCGCTTTTGGGCAGGTTATCGGCATATCGACCGTATGATTACTGCTAAATGCCTTATCTGACCTAAGAAAATATGTGTGAGTAAAGAGCTTGACGTCATCCCAACTAACATCTACGTTATACCAATCATCATCGAGCTTTACCATATTCCAAGCATGATCCGCAGCCATAGCACTGTTGTGCGCCGTCCCCCATACAACAATACAGTCGATACCTGCGAGCTGACAGACCATACAGAAAGCATCTGCATATCCGCTGCAATCCGCTTTACCTTCAAGAAATGCCGAGATCATTTCATTGTAATAATCAAAAGTAATAAGTTCAAGCAGCTCGTCGTGTATAACTTTTATTTTATCAAATGTTCTGTCGTACTGATTAGCCTTATCCGCGATAGCATTGGCTATCTTAAGGATTTTCTTGCGTTTCTGAGGGGTCATACTTGTAAGCTCGTTATCAATTTGGTACTGGGTGGGATAAAGCTGAAGATGAGGATTCTCTCTTTGAAAAGCAAAATAGGCTATATCCTTGTCTTTGGATGAATAATTGGGTTCGGGATCGTTTATTGAATATCTTTTCTTGTTGAAACAGTACCTGTAATACGCCCTTTGAGTATCGGTAAGAGTATTGTAGTAATACTTTCGGGTATAGACGTCAATAAATTCAAGCGATTCATCGGGGATGTCGGTATTTGTCGAATTTGTTGTTGGTGGCTTTGTCGTGGTTTCTTCGGGCTTCTTTGTCTGAATTGTAGTTGTTGTCGCAGCCGTTGTCCTTGCTGTGGTGGTTACATATGTTGCCGGAGGACAAAAAACTTCATTGGCAGAAGTAGACTCTGTGGCGGATGTATATATATTATTATTTAAAATGGTATCCTCATCTTCGTCTAACGGCCAATGTACGGTCACAAAATCGGTTGTTTCGGACGAAACCGATGTTTCTTCAGCGGGGGCCTCGCTCTGAGGCGGCGAAGTTGTTGTAGTAGTATCGGCAGATGTGTCTGCTGATAAAGGGAGCGTGGTTTCGATAACTGTCGTACTTTTTGAGCTTTCGTCTGTAGTGCTGAAGACCGGCATCGGGGTCGTGTACGAGTTTTTGGTATCCGGTGTTTCGGATATGTTATGAGTATTGCACCCGGACAGTAACAGGCTTCCGCATAACATAACAGCTAACATCTTTGTGTTTTTCATATAAATCATCCTTTCTCCGTATAACGGATCTTTTGCCCCTATTATGATAGAATTTTTGAAAATTGTGAAAAAAAGACCTTTTCTACACAACTAACGAAAGAATGCGGCTTTGAAGGCTCAATTTCGTCTGATGCGAAAAAAATCTTTGAAAAGACATTTTCGTTATCATAATATGGTTAGCCGAAAAAAGTCTGTCATGTGAGACTTAAATCATGCGAAAGGAGGTTTCGTAAAAATCGGCAGGAGTGTGATACATGGTCACAATATGTTAACGAAAGGAATGGTCCAATGAAAAATTCAGCAAAAAGTTTTATCGCTGCGGCACTTGCCGGGGCGGTGTCGCTGACATCAACATTCAGTGCCTTAGCAGCAGGAAAGAACATCGAGGCATATGATGTCGGCGAGACAAGACAGGTGGTTGTCGGATTTTTGCACGGAGATCCGGGTGATAACTTCAATGCGGGTTATGATTTCGTTTCTTCGGGGCTGTCCGCCGATACCACGGGAACTATCAAGGCAGCTAACTTCGTTCAGCTCGACGTTATAAAGAAGGGCGAAAGCACCACTTCGAATGCTGCCGGAGCGACCTCAACGGCCCAGATAGCGTACTGCCTTGCTCCTGATCACGGAATATCGCCCTCTGTATATGCCACATCCAGTGTCGGATATTCGGTTAAAATGACAGATGATCTGTCAGAGGCAGCCGGTATTCGCATTACAGAGGAAAAGAAAAGAGACCTTCGTCTCGCGATGACCTATGGATACATCGGAGAAGTTGATCTCAAATGGACGACCAACGCTTTACACGGCGGCCAGTACGAATGGATGGAGTCTAACTCAGCTCCCCTTATTTACAGATCTTCATCCGGCAGCTATGCTTCCGCTACATCACATAGAATTGCTACGCAGATCGCTGTATGGATGATAGTTACGGGCTGGTTCTATGACACTTCATCCGAAGCAAAGGCGCTCGAAATCTTCGTAAACAAGCTGCCTTCAAAGTATGCGAGCGAAGTAAGAACAGTTTATTCGACAATATCTGACAAAATCAGAAACGCTGACACATCGTTGATTGATGGTGATACTTATGACAAGGTCATATCTTTCTTTACCGACACCGAGCTTAAAGACTATCTTGACAATGTCGATAACTATACCGTAGTTGCCGAAGATGGATACAAGGTCTACAAGCTCAAATTGCCGTCATATATTGCCGAAGTATTCCCGTCACTGATTTCTGATGTGACAACGGCAATCAAGAAGTTCGGTATAAGCGGTTCAGATTTTAAGGCCTCGCTTAAAAACAATACTCTTACAATAAAGTCTAAGGAATCGCTTGACGGACTTGTAATTCCGTTCACTCTTGGAGCGGATAAAGCAGGCGCTTTTTTCAACTTTGTTGAAGTTATGGGCGGTGTAGCCTCTCATCAGGGTATTATAGTTCCGACTATCCCGTCTTTTAAGTTAACCCTTACAGGTAATCCCATAGCCCCGCCTATTGAGATTTCTTTAAGAAAAACATTCAATTCGCTTAATGCTGAGGATGTAAATGTCAATCTTTCCGAATTCTCCTTTGCCATAGGGAAAGGATTGAATGAAGAAGGTCGTGATGTTGACAGCTTACTGGAAGAGTATCTGAATTTCGATTTTGACGAAGAAACCAGAACATACACATATAACGGAACAACAGCTTCCAGGAGTGCGGATGCTACTCAGCTTAAACTTGATGCGAGCGGTAATCTCCATATTGCAGAACTGCCTGCTGATGATAAGTATTTTATCGTTGAGACAGCTGCTAACAGTGCTTGGAGAGGCAAAGTCGGTCAGGTAATAGCACTTGATAATATCAAGGATGATGATGGAATATGTGTATTTGACAACACCGGCACAGGTCTCGGTCTTCTTGTTTTCTATAAGGCTTTCTATACCGAGGGCGGCCTTGAGGTCACATCCGACTATGCGGGCGACGAAGCAGCTCTTCGCGCGGTAGCTATAGCCGGGCTTCGCTTCAATATTACCGACGTAGAGGGCAATATCGTTCCCGTGACCGGCAGCAACGGAGTATACGAGTGCTCCGACCCCGATTATATCGAAAACGGCGGTGTTGCCGAGGAATATGCTCTCCAGCTTGACGAGAACGGCAGATGCGTGGTGGACAAGCTTCCTGCGGGTACATACTATATCGACGAGGATCGTACAGAGCTTCGTGCGGTATATATGATACATGATGAGGACATATATACCTCAGAAATGTCAGCTCTTATGCAGGTCCCGTCGCTCAATCTCCCCGATACGCTCTCAATAGAGGAGAAACTTGAGAAGATAAGCGATACCGCGGCGTGCCAGACACTCTGCAACTATTTTGTGTCAAAGTACACGAATGTAACTATCCATAAAGATTCCGAGGACGGACAGCTTGCGGGACATGAGTTCACCGTTACTTCTTCGGACGGCTCGGTGTCTGTGACCGGAACTACCGATGAAAACGGCGAGCTTCGTTTCACAGGGCTTCCCGCGTTTGCTGCGGACAGTGTGACTCCGCTCGAATATACAGTGACCGAGACTGCGAACCTTAAATACAAGCCTATTGACCCGCAGACACAGACTGCGTTCCCGTGCGCGAACGGCGAGGACGGTATGCTCTTTGAGTTCTTCAACTTCCTTAATACATCCGTTCTCGGCGTTGTTAAGACAGCTGATGACGGCAATGTAGGCGGTATAACCTTTGATGTGGACGGTTCGGACGGCTCTCACTATGAAATGACGACCGACAGCACCGGATACGCACAGATAGATGATCTCCCTGTATATACCGCTGACGGCTCCGCCAAGATAGTATATACGGTAACGGAACGTGTCCCGCTTCGCTATGAGGCTCAGAATCCGCAGGAAGTCGTCCTCGGCGAGAACGGAAACGACATAATTACCTATGTTCAGTTTGATAACATCACCAAGAAGTCCTTCTATATCCTCCAGAAATGGGCTGAAGATTTCGAGGTTGAGGGACTGCGTTTCGCTATCAGCGGCTCTGACGGCACATATCAGGAGGCTGTCTCCGACGCCAACGGACTTGTGGTATTCGAGAATCTGCCTGTATATGACAAAAACAATGCAAATATCGTATATACGGCGTATGAGCTCAACACACCCGAACGCTACCATACTCCGAAGTCTATTGACGGCATAATACTTGCCGAGCTGGCCGATGCGAACAGATATAACTACGGCGAGATCGGGAATAAATCCAAGTCCGGAAAGCTCACTATCGTGAAAAAGAACGATTCAGGCGAGAAGCTCTCCGGTGCTTGCTTCAACCTTTACAGTGCAGATGATTACCGCGAACGCGGTGAAGCGGCGCAGATAAAGAATGCGGCTATGTCCGACAGCAACGGTATCGCTGTATTCGATGATCTCGGCATCAACAAGGAATACGCAGTTGTTGAAGTACTTGCTCCCGACGGATACGCAAGAACAGCGGAGCCGTATTTCTTCACAATAACCGAGGAAAACGCGTCTGCCAACTACGAGATCGGTAAAGACTGGATAAACACAACCGGCAGGACTCTTAAAGTCATGAAGAAGGATAACGATACAAACGCGGTACTTGCGGGTGCTGTATTTGATCTTTACGACGGCAGCGGTAAGCTCGTTGATACTAAAATGACCGATAAAAACGGCATTGCGGATTTTACAGGACTTGAATACAAGGCGTACAGGCTTGTGGAAGTATCCGCTGCTACCGGCTATGAGCTTCCCGAGAACGAAGCAGACCGCACATGGAACATAGAAGCGACAGGAAACGACAAGGTTATCGAGATAAACGTCAAGAACACCGCAAAGCACGAAGGTCGCTCTATCACGGTATATAAGACAAACTCGGATAACAGACCGCTTTCCGGTGCTGTTTTCAGCCTCTATCTCGTGAATGACGGCACTGAGACCCTTATCAGCGAGGCTACTACCGACAAGAACGGCAAGGCCGTCTGGGATAATCTCGAACCCGGAAAGTACATTGCCAGAGAGAAACAGGCTCCTACGGGATATACAAAGGTCGATGACGACATAACCTTTGATGTCGATACAACCGAGAATGTTCCTTACAGCGCTATTGTTCCGAACAATCCCGGCAGCACATCTCCCGAAGTGTATGTGCTCAAGAAAAACGCAAAGACAAACGAAGTGCTTAAAGGCGCGGAATTCACACTGTATTACGATAACGGCAAGGTCGCGGCGGGACCGAAGGCTGTCGGCGATGACGGAAAAGTCGCTTTCAAGGAGATCGAGTGCGGCAGATCGTACCGTATCTTTGAGACAAAGGCTCCCGATGGATACAAGCAGGTAACCGAAAGCCTCGATTTCACTGCTGATAACGACGGACATATCCACTTTACCAATACGCCTACATTCATAACAGAAATGATAGGTGCTGCTTCACACACCGTAGGCGGTCCGAATAAAGGCGATATCCTTGAGCTCACATGGGTAAACTCTCAGGACTTCGAGCAGAAGTACGGAGACCTTGAACTCGTCAAGACCTCTGAGGACAATGAGATAAAGGGACTCGTCTTCGAGGCAGTCGGCGGCGGGGAGAAATACTCCGGCATCACAGATGACAGCGGTAAGATACTGTTCAAGCACCTTCCGCTTTATGACAAGGACGGACAGCTCATAACCTACACCGTGACCGAGAAACAGACCGGTGACAAATACCTCGCTTGCCCGGCACAGGAAACAACGCTCAAAGACAGCGAAAAAGCTGCGCTGACATTCAGAAACAAGCTGAAAAAGAGCGAAGTTGGCTCGATCCGCATAGTTAAGACCTCCGAGGACGGAAAGATAGACGGATTGACATTCAAGGTCATTGCTTCTACCGGCGAAGCCTATACAATGACCACTGATAAAGCAGGCATTGCTCAGCTCGATAATCTTCCCATATACGTTGAGACCGGTACAGCGATAGCGGCTATATCCTATACCGTAATGGAAGTTCCCGTGGTTGGATATGTTGAGTTGGCACCTGTTGAGATAGGTATCCTGTTCAAGAATGCCGTTATTCCTGTGGAATTCCACAACACTCCCGTTACGATCAACTCAGAGGTAGAACTGTGCAAGGTTGATGAATCTAATAAACCGCTTGTTGGAGCTACATTCTCGCTTTATGCTGACGGTGGCTGCACCCAGTTCGTAGCTTCCGAAAAGACAGCTATAGTCGGCGATAAGGCTATGGTCAAGTTCTCTGAGGGCTTATCGGCAAGCACAACATACTACCTGCGTGAAACAGAAGTTCCTTCAGGTGAGTATGTGCTTAATAAGACTGTTTGGGAATGCAAGATAGACAGCGAAGGAAACACAACCTATCGTGTTTACGGCACCGACGCTGATTTCTCGACAACTGTTCCTACTTGTGTAAATACTAAAGGAACCGAGAACAAAACTGCAAAGATCATCAAGACAGACGGTACGAACCCGCTTGAAGGAGCGACGTTCGGTCTCTACGAGGATGCAAAATGTACCGTAAAGCTCGGTCAGAATGTATCTAAGATAGACAGCAACACATCTTCCGATACATACGGGAAGGCTGTAGTCAAGTTTGATGCGGAAATCGGCAAGACTTACTATATCAAGGAAATATCCGCTCCCTCCGAGCAGTATGTCATTTCCGATACGGTGTTTGTAGCGGAAGTCTCCGATACAGGCAAGATAATGTACGGTATTGTAGGCTCAAACGCTCGTTCCTCGACATTCCCGGAGTGTGTAAACAAGAAGAAGTCCGAAACGACCGTAACGACCACCACTACTGTGACAACTACACCTCCGCCGTCAGAGGCCACTACGGCAACCACGACGAATATCATCACCTGTGTCACATCTTCGACTACAACAACTACCGGTCCCGACGAAGATGAAACCACGACCTCGACTACGACCTCACACATTGAGGAAGAAGTCACATCTTCGACTACAACCACCACCGATATCGACGAAGATACGACAGTTGAGACTTCATCCGAGACAACTACCACGACTGATGATACACCGCACGATGATGATACCACGACAACCACCACAACAACTACGACAACCGACGATGACACCCCGGATACTCCCGACACTCCGGACAATCCGAATACAGGCGTTCAGCTCAATGTAATGGGCTTTACTGCTCTGGCTGTTCTCTCGGGGATCATTTTTGTTGCCGCGCTTGCGAAAGGCTTTATTGCTAGAAGAAAAGAGCGGGATAACTACTAATACTCCTATGTAGGTACAAAAACAAGTCCGCATAAGCAGAAATGCCTATGCGGGCTTTGTTGTTGATCAAGATTTCTTCATCTTTTATTGAGAACTCTTGTTAGTTCCAAATAAATTCCAGTGCTTTTCTGTCCCCGGAGCAGAACTCAAACTTATCTATATCACTTTCAGCAATCCACTCAGAAGCTTCATGTTCATTCAATGTGATAGTTCCTGATACAATGACAGACTCAATGAAGTGCAGAGTATAATCACCCATTTCAATAGCAACTATCTCTTTTTTCGGTTCGATAAATATGGAAAGTTCTTCTTGACATTCTCTTATTATGCAGTCAAACAGGGATTCTCCCGGCTCTACTTTTCCGCCGGGGAATTCCCATTGTCCGCCGAATCGTTTGCCTTGAGGACGCTTGCATATCATCACTTTTTCGCCGTCTCTTATAACGGTAGCAGTTACTTGTATCATAATTCTTGTGACCTCAATGACTTTAAGTACGAATATGTTCCGTCATAGTATTCCGGTATCCTTGTACTATCTTCCCAGAAATCACCGACTGTTTTGTTTGCATTGCCTTTCGGCACACAGATAAATGCACATTATAAGAAACCCGAGCCCGTATCCCATTATTGCGGGATACCAGAGGTAATCGAAGAAGAAACTGCCTATAAATCCGCCAAAGCACAAAATGCCGCAGAACAGGGACATTATCTTTAAAACCTTATTCTTTATTCCAAGAAACAGCGAGATAAATGCAAGTCCCATAAAGAAGCCCCACGCAGTATAATCAACTGTCATCTCCAGACTCGGGAATGTGCCTATCTTGAAATACTCGGGTATGGCTTCGCCTTGCGCTGCGAGCGGTCTTACAACTCCTATGCTTGTAAAATGAGCAACTGATGTCAGAATTGTTGTTCCCGACAGCGAGATTGTAAGGAACCTGCTATATACCGGCTTCATATCGTTCGCCTCGCCTATTGCGATCATAACTACAAGCATTGTCACAGCGCCGATTACTGTCATTAGTTCCCATAACGTCAGCGCAAAATCGAGATGCGTCACAAGAAACAGTGTGACTGACGCGAAGTATAACAGCTCGCAGATAATTCCTGCTGCGGCGTATTTCTTTATGTTAGATTTCATAAAAAGATCTCCATTCGAATAATATTCATCTATTGCCTATAATACGATTTTTTTCGGCTTTTATTATACCACAGTCAACCTCAATAATCAAGCCAAACCTATCCTCATCCCGTCGTTATCATAATATATGCAGAGCCATTTTGACGAATGGAGATTTTAAGCATAATGGGATAAGAATGGAGGAATTACAATGAATTTGACCGAAATGCTGTTTTTGTCGAGGAAGACCCCGAAAATCGAGTGTGTAAGTACTTCGAGCGGTGATGAGGTATTTCTTAATATGACCTCGGAGCCCGGTGAGTACAACTCAAGTGCAAGACCTAAAGGCAAGGAGCGTGAAAGAGCGAAGATAAGCAGGATAGCGCGTATGTATGACAAACTTATCGTAGATAAGTCCATATATCTCGCAAATATCAACAACGGAGAGAGCGGATATGCGGAATATCGTCGTGATGACGGCGTTTTCTGTGCAGGAGTCTACGATGGGACGCGGCTTCGCTGGCTGAACGGCAATAAGCCTGACGGCTGGAGCGCGTCACTTGCCCCCATATTTGCTTATGTAGTCGGCAAAAAGTCGCATACATATAAGCTGCATGAGGAGATCCGGACTCTTTTGGAGATAAATCCTGCTAAGACAGTACCGGCGGATAAGATGTTTATGGTATGTGATGCGTTCTACTATGAGTACGCAGCTGTAAAGAAGTCGAACGGCGAGGATGATATTGATGATACTGATTCTCTGACTCAAAACGAAATCGATCAGATAAATCGTGTCAGAAGCGCTGAATCGCTGTACGAAGAAGGAATGCCTTCAAAGTACATTAATGTAATCCCGTCCGTGGAAAGTGCTGATGAAGAATTCGACGATTATCTCGAAAAGATCAAGAATGGCGAGATGATCATAGGCTATCAGTGGAGTGATCAGCAACAGGAAAAAATTCCGGATATGTCATTCCTTGATAGATTTGTCCCCACTTCGGAATATGTGGATCTCTGCGATATGGTCTACGGCAATATGAATGAGGCTGTTGAAGAGATAGCCGAAGGATTGCCGACAGATCAGATAGTCAGGACCCACTATGTCAACAGTATTCTGCTTGGAAAGCCCGGTACCGGTAAGACATCAATAGCCTATGCGCTTGGTGCAGCCTTCCAGATGCCCGTATATACGGTAGTCAATAGCAAGAATACAGAAGAAGACAACTACGAGGGCAAAAACAAGGTCATAAACGGCGAGATAACCTTCTGCTCAACACCTTTCCTTGAGGCTTTCAAGAACGGCGGCATAGTCGTACTTGAAGAATTTAACCTTACTGCCCCCGATGTTATCATGGGAGCGCTCGGACAGGCTGTAGAAGCACCGTTTATCCTGTACGAGGACGGCTACAATGCAGTAAAGCGTCATCCGCTGTGTGTGATACTTGCCACTATGAATGTTGGTACATCCGGTAGTAAGGAGCCGTCGGAAGCGTTCACATCTCGTTTCCCGGAGGTATATGTCCTCAATGACCCGAAGGAAAACGACTTTATCAGAATTCTTATGAGTGCCGGTAATGAAGAAAAGGACTGCAAGAACGTTTATGATGTTTACAGTCAGGTACAGATGCACCTTGAAGACAAGGGCTGTGACGATATTGCTATGTCTTTGACTATGAGACACTGTTTCGCCGCATTGAAAGCAATTAAGCGCGGTATCCCGATAAAGAAAGCCGTGAAAAAGACGATCATTAACGCAATAGGCATAAAAGATCTGGAGCTTGCGAGAGATGTGTACGATACAGTGATAGAACCTATGGTGTTAACTGCTGTGTAAGGAGGAAATATGTCGAAGATACCAACACGCATGAAGCGTGCCTTATTCCGCAAGCTGGCCGGCATCTCCCGTATGCTGCTTAAGCGTAGGATACGGATAAATGAGATCCCGCGAAGCGAGGGACAGATAGGATATACCTCGGAGGATAATGTAATTCATCTCTCTGTAGATAACCCGTTCATTGATGATCTCCCTATGGGAGAAAAGCTGAAATTTGTCAAGGGGATCTGGGTTCATGAGACTATGCACCAGATCCTTACGGACTTCAACGCAATGAAAGCGCTTTTCAGCGACGATATTATCAGAAGTATGATGTATAAGGATGTCTTTAACATAGTTGAAGATGCCCGTATCGAGAACTTCGCGCCCAAACATATTGGCGGAATATATACGGAAGACAAGTATGATAAGTCCGGACGTATAACTCAGATGTCCGATCTGACTTTTGCGAAACGGGAGATGTATAAGCAAAGCCCGGGAATAGATACTCCCGATGCTTTTGGTGACTACCCAAGTCCGCTTCAGCAAGTACTCCGAGCTATGGTACATTATGGTGATTGCGGCCTTATAAAAGGAAAGTTCAGGTCGGAAGAAGCCTATGAGCTGTTCGGCAAGATTCTCCCCATATACAATGAGTGTGTTGAGGAGAGGAACTGCAAAACGGTCATAAAAAAGAGTATAGAGATCGCGGAGATACTCCGTCCGCTGTGGGAAAACAATATGGTTGTGGTCACAATCGTTACCGACGAGATCAACAGTCTCAAGGGCGGTGACCACAGTATGGAAGGAAACGTGATAGTTGTAGGCATTTCAAGTTCTGAAAGTGATGAAAACAATATCTCTTCTGTCAACAGACGGGCTACAACACGAAAACTTACAAGTGCCGCGCCAAGTTCGCCCGAAACAGAACCTCTCACATTCGAAGATGATAAAGAAGATGGCAAATCTGAGGAAAAGAGCGAATCTACCGTAAATGACAGTGCTGAGAGCTCAGAGAAAGCATCTTCCGAGTCTTCGGAATGCTCTGAATGTGCTGATAACGCCGATTCTGAAATAGCTGAGACCGCCTCCGCGGACGATAGCCCAACTTATTCGGAAGGAGCCGATGAAGAGGCTGCTTCTATCAACGGCGAAGGAAAGGCGGATAATACTGAAAATGAGTCCTATTTTCACGAAAGTGCAGAAGGTACGGTGGAAAGTAGTGAGATAGCGCCTGATGATGAGCAAGAGGCACCGTCGGATAGTATAGACTCGGGCAGCACAGAGTATGAATCCGGCATTGAGCAGGAAGAAACCGACGCCGACGAGAGCAATCCAGGTGAGGAAAATGGTACGAAAGATATGTCTTCTGATCACAACATAGGCGAAACCGATAAAAGCAGCAGAGAGTCTGATTCGTCGGAAACCGAGCCTGAAAATGCCGAACCAAGCGATAACAGCTTTGAAAAAGTCTATTATTCGGACACTGAACAGGATCCGTCCTCCTCGGAAGAGTATGATCCGCTTAATAGCAGTTGTGAGACTGATTACGAGGGTCACGAAGTCGAACTTGACGATATAGAGGATTATTATGTTCCCGAAGAGGAACTCGACTCTATTGTTGATGAGCTGGAGGAACTTATACACCGAACCGAAAAACAGAAAGTACAGCTTGAAGACGGCTCTACACCTGAGAATATAGACTTTAGATGTGGCGAATTCCAGAATGTAACGGTGATGAACAAGAATGTCAAGGTCGTTTCCGATGAAGCTGAGGAAACTAATGTATGTGACGAGGAGACTGAAATCGAGGTCTATTCTTCATACGACATTTATGACGAAGTGGTCTCGGCGATGAATCCATATATCAAGACGGGTATTAAAGCCTTTCAGAGACTGTTTCGCAGCGATCCGGACGAAAAGTGCCACCGTACAAGCGGTAAACTCAACATTGAACGACGGTATTCCGGCAAAGTTACATGCAGATTATTCGACAAAAACACGATCCGTCATAAGGCATCAGATTTTGCTGTATTCTTGCTTATAGACGAAAGCGGTTCTATGAGTTGGGATAGTAGGTACAAATATGCCAGATTGGCTGCCGTGGGTTTGGCCGAGATGTTTGAAAAGCTGGGCATCCCGCTTTATGTTATGGGCTTTACGGCAGATGAACGGATCTGCTCTACCCAATATGACGTTGTTCAGCATCACTATCTAAAGTGGAACAATAATAAGAAAACTCGTCTTAGTCTGCTGGCTATATCGAACTACTGGGATAATTTCGACGGTTATTCCATACGATATGCCTATAATGTCCTGAAGAAACGCAGAGAGCCTAACAAGATAATGATAGTCATAAGTGACGGTCAGCCTTCTTGTAACAGATGTTCCGGCGGTGTGGGCATAGCTGACGCACGAGCTGCGGTAAACGAAGCTCGAAGGAACTCGACGTTGCTTGGCGTATGTATCGGCGGGGACTATAACGCCGATTCGCTGAGAATGATTTATGGAAACGGCCTTTTAACAGTAAATGACCTTTCTGAACTGTTCCTGAACATTTCGTCAAAACTGCGAAAGATAGTAAAGCAAGAGATTTGATCCCATTATACAACAAGAAAAGCTCGCAAAAGGCCGGTTCTCATAAGGATGATAAGAGAACCGGCCGACGGGCAAATATTAATTATCGCAGAACGGCGAAACTATCAATCGCATAGTTTCACCGTTCTGCTTGTTTTCCGGTAGATTATTATCGTGCCTTTCTTTTATCATTTTTATCGTTTTTATTACGTTTATTTCTTTTTTGAGTCTTGCGTTTTGAACAAAGCCAAAATGGTCGTTGCAACAATTCTTTTGTTTAATAAGATTTTTGCAACTATGGCAGTAATAAATGATAATAAATACGCGATGCCGGAGATAATCGTGGATCTTTGTTCTTCTTTTGAAGGGCCCGTACCCAATAAACGAAATTCCGCATGTATCATCCTGTAAAAAAAGATGATCACCCCCAAAAAAGCAAAGCTCAAATATGTGCAAAGCGACACGAGCATTAGTTTTTCAGGCACATTTTGATTCTTGATGTCAAGCTTTATTGATGCTTTATCAAACCACTTCAATGAGAAAATCGCAAGAATTGCAATCAACGGAGTTGTTATAATAGGTATTATTATAAAATTACCATCTAAAATACAAGCGAATACCGGGATAGTTATTGCAAGCATAAACGAAAGAACAATTATAAAAATACACGATAATAAATGTATGATTTTAATCGAATTGTTTACAAAGGTAATCTTTTTATATGAGCAAATGTCAATAATTTTAAATAAAAGCAACAAAATGAAAGATGGTAAACTTATTATAATCAAGAATTGGCCTAATGACATTAAGACATCAACGAATTCTTTCATTATTAATGAATCTCCTTGTATCCAGAATATTTATTGAAAAACGTTGAGTCGCTATAGGCATACACATCTACGCCGTTTATGACATCGCAAATGTAGTCGAATGTTTTTTCGTCATCCTCACCAGCGATCAGTTTAACGTGATCAGCATCAACTGTTGAACTCCCATACTTAAGAACAACCACGACCATCAAGATGCTAACAGTCTATATCAACCGCTACAACAGCGAACGACCACACGCTTATCTTAAAAACACATCGCCGGATAAGTTCGAAAAAAGGTATTTTGAAAAATGAGACAGCCCGGTACGGAAGTGGGTGCAGAAAATCTTTTCTGATCGATTTTTGGCACTTTTCGTGTTGGCTGTCTCACAACGGTTCTCGTAATAACCTACATATATTATAGTCAGAGCCCCGAAAATGAAACACTGTGGTTCATTTTTCGGGGCCCGTCCACATGTGGTAACGCTTCAAATTGAATCGCGGGGCGAAAAACTGCTGTTTTTCGAGGTTGGTGTTGTACGAAATGGATCGCATTTTTCTTTCTGCTTATGCACAAGCAGCGCTTCAAAATGTCTTTATTTCTTATTTCGAATTATATCACTTGAACTTCAACAGATATACTCAAGATCTCCATCAACAAAACCATAAGCAATATGGCGTTTCTTTAATTGATCATGACACTCCGGAGACTGAAGATAATCATTTAATTCTTTACCGAATTTCTCCATAGCATCTTCCCAATCATCCGCTTGAAATGAATACAAATCCTCTTCTGATGAGTAATCTGTTTCGCATGCCCAGTCGTCATTATCCGGGTCATATTTGGTGCATCCGACGAGTTGAACATCGAAATCAGTGTCACTGTCTGTTTCATATATATTAAAGCAAAACGCTATGATACTATCGGAAATCGTATCATAAAGTAATCTGTTAATCCAATCCTTAAGCTTCATTGTTGTTATCTCCTTTATTATTTTTTGTATTTGACTTTTCTTTTTTTTGTATCGCAGAATTGTGAAGAAGTCAATCCGTCAAAAGTGAAGTTTGCGGCTGACGAAATGAAAATGAAGACGTCGGCTTTGCCGACTAATGAAGACGGTGCTTCCGCACCTAATGAAGACGTTCGCTTCGCTCACTAATGAAGCAAAGTCGCCCCCGTTCCTAAATTAGCACCGCAGGTGCGTCTTCATTTCTTCATTAGCGAAGCGTCTTCATTAGCCCCGCAAGGGGCGACTTCATTGAAAAAACCTCGCTGTTGCGAGGTTTTTTCTGCGTTTTGCGGTCGGAATTGATGCGGGTCAACGTTCCGGGAATTGCTTATATTCAGTTTCAAACACATGTATTAACTTTTTCAACTCGTCGGACGTCAAAATCTTCTCTACACATATATATTCGAAATCATTTTTCTTTTCAACAAACCCTTGAAAATCAATGGTAACCTTATATTCGTCTGTAATACGCTTAACTCTGATTTTCAAATACGGCTCCATTGTATCAAGAACAGCAACGTTTAATTCTCCGCGATCAAGGAGCTTCAAATCACGAATAAAAGCAGTCATTTCAAAGGTCAGAACACAAGCGTCAGTTTCTTTCCTTACAATATTGTCGCCGCCTTTATATGAAAATTCGATTTTCAACCAGTTTGAATCAAAATGGTCATAATGCTTATGGGTTTTTGAAAGTTCGGGAAATTCATATGATGTTGGTTTGAATTCAATAAAACCGTTATCGTCGTTAAGATACATTGTATTCGTTCCTTTCAAAATGCAAGGCGTATATATTAAATTCTAACAGAGAGTTGTGAATAAGTCAATCAGGGAGAAAGCGAAGTTTGCGGCTGACGAAATGAAAATGAAGACGTCGGCTTTGCCGACTAATGAAGACGGTGTTGCCGCACCTAATGAAGACGTTCGCTTCGCTCACTAATGAAGCGAAGTCGCCCCCGTTCCTAAATTAGCACCGCAGGTGCGTCTTCATTTCTTCATCAGCGAAGCGTCTTCATTAGCCCCGCAAGGGGCGACTTCATTGAAAAAACCTCGCAACAGCGAGGTTTTTTCTGGAGGCGCTCTCGCCTGCGGGCTCGGTCCCGGTTCGGCTCTGACAGCCCACCGGGCTGTCATTCACTACCGAACCTCAGCGCTTCGCGCTGCCCGGAACGGACCGGACTTACGCCGTTTCGAAGTATGAGGCAGCGCCTCCAAAAAATGCACCCCGAAGGGTGCATTTTTTGTGGTAAGACTTCAAATTGGATCGGGGGTCGTTTTTGAGGGTCTAAAAACGCCTTTATTTTGTACAGAATGGATCGTATTTACAGTTCGTATTCTTATTTACAACAGTCAATAATAGTCTTGGCATCTTTTGAATTCAAAAGAAAGGCGAACTGATTTGGGTTGATGATATGGTCAAAATCACCGACACGATAAATGCAGAAAAGATAGCTTTGCCCGACAGATATTTCGACCTTCTCAGGTGTGACGGGTATTCCGTTGTACTTTAATCCAAAACCGCGGATAATGTTGAACTGCTCGTTTTCCTTTTCTCCCGGCAAACCTCCGTTAACAACGATTCTGACTGTTTCAGCACTTTCTCCTTTATATTCATCTGTTACAGAAATAGTATATACGGTATAAAGCATACGCGATGTGCTTTCCGATTCGGGATCAAGGTCTTCAGCGCCTGTTTTCATGTCAAGAACGGTAAAAGAAATATCTATTACTTTTCCTGAGTAAATATGCGACGACGCTTCAATCGTTTCTTCTGCGGTCTTATAGTACGGCCAGTCCATAGAAATAACGATTTGATCCGAAGCGTCCAGGTTTTTGGATATCAATTCATTGAGTCCCGAAAGAGAATGATTGCGATTTGCCAGGATAACTCCGGAAATGACAGCGACAAGAACAAAACATGTAGCAATTGCAATGCAGGAACCGGACAATATGATTGTTGCTTTCGTTTTTTTGTTTGGTTTTCGGGTCAGGCTTCTGTCGATCAGGTCGTCGTCGACTTTAACAATAGCGTTGTATATCATCTCTTTATCCATTTGAATTCTCCTCAAGATACTTCTTCAGTTTCTTCCTGGTTTTTGAAAGCATACTTCCGTCATTTTCCTTTTCTCCTTTGTTACTTCTCCTTCTTCACTATTCACTATTACCTCTTTTCTGCTTGCGAGTGGTGTCAGTCCTTCACCGAAGCGAAGCGCGTTGATGGCTTTATCGAAGGTCTGCTTGAATTCCTCCGTTTTGAGATGATCACGGATATCCTCCCATGTGGAGAAGAAGCCGTTGCCGTCCCGGTCGAAATCCGCTCTAAGTTTTCCGATCTGACCTGTCTGTCCGGCGAGCTGCTGCGACTGGCGGTAAAAGTACAGGCGCTCGTTACCGGACCAGGGTTGTAGTTTGAATAGCATATTTCGTCTCCTTTCAATTTTGGCAATAAAAAAAGCCGGCTGAGTTTTTAATTCAGTCGGCTGAAAAGAAAAGTATTGGGTTGTGGTTCAGACACAAAGATTTAACAAATAGGGTACGGCAGTAGCCGGTTCTTTACCCCGAAAAATTGCCTCCAAAAAGGCCTTGCATCAGTCCAATTCAGGTAGAAACCCCCGAAACCCAATTTCGTATCTATTTATTTTGATAGTTTTTCGGGGAAAGTCCGGCCGTTGAAGAGTGGCGAAAATCGATGGAAAAGTGGTGTTTTTCGGGGTAAAAACGGCGAAAACCCGGTTAAAAACCGGGTTTTCTTGATTTCGTATCTATCTAGACCGTAAATCATGGCTGTTATGGTCTTAAAAGATGCTTCGCAAAGATCTCAGCAAACCGGAAATCATCTGTGATTATCGTCAGATAATCAAATCCTTATATCTGGGATAATGAAATACAACCACATCATGTTCGCACTTCCCGACTTTTTGATTTGCCGCTATTTTATTCCTTTGTTTCCTCGTCTTTCGTCTTTTTCTCCGTCAACAGTTTCTCGATTTGTGAC